>Ga0153976_1000167_pt1 | contig 20805 bp, 22 predicted proteins | sample TSGA060MetaG_FD_104717 | JGI IMG/M metagenome (GOLD analysis project Ga0153976, IMG submission 104717) | Attine ant fungus gardens microbial communities from Georgia, USA - TSGA060 MetaG | ecosystem: Host-associated > Fungi > Mycelium > Unclassified | place: USA: Georgia, Yuchi Wildlife... | reverse complement strand
TCAGAAGGATGGTCAGAAGGATGGTCAAACGGCGGCGAGCGAAGATGAAGGGCAAATCCTGCGTGAGGCGATAGAGTCCTGGGGGAAAGGACCAACGGGTCCTAACATAAAAGATATCATGTTCTATCTCTAACTGGCTTTACTTTCAAACTCTGTTCGCATACTTTAAAGAAACTTTATACGTAATCTCGAATGATTTGCTTCGATGAACTCGAATATTAGAGATGTGTACATACTCGGAACAGTAGTATCTCTGTTACAATAGTGAGCAGATGTGCGCCCGGCGTCCTTTTTTCGCAAAAACCTTGTACATATGTCTACTGCCGTTGCTCTGATGCTCACTACAGCTCAAGAACGGTAGTTCGTCCCAGTTGTCATATTTCTGAGTGTCGTGGGTCCAAATTGACTAACAACACGGATGAGATCATCTTCGCATTCTAGTATAAGAGACTTTCGCTCTTAATTCTTACTCTCCCAGGATAATGACCATGGTGGATATATTGTGAAGTACTTTGAAACATCCATCTGGCAAACATTATATCAATTACTCCAGTCAAATGCTGCAGCTCTGGACCACATTCAGCTGCAGGAGGCTCTTCAAAACATCACTAACGCGCTCAAATCCACGGGATACATCTACGGCGATCTTCGAGCTAGCACATCTTATGATACATACCAGTGTCTCATGGTGCGTAGGGATCGATATGAATAATACACATGGCATATTTCCAAAGTGGTAGGGAGATATTATACTGATCCTGAAAATAATATATCTTAAGAGTTGCTTGAAATACTCTTTGGTAAAAATTGAGGAAAGAACGATCAAGGAGGATTAATAGGTTATGGCTATTTCCAATCTCGAGTGCTCTAGTGGTGCGTTGCTCCCGATGCGATATGACCTGCCTTGCTATTCTGATAGTGGTCGTAACTCTTGGCCCACGCGTAGATAGCATAGCCTGTAGAATAGCAATTTTGGAAAGTTGTGAAACGCTTAGCATGAAGCGAGGATGTTGCGTACCAACACCGAAGGGAATAGCCCAAAACTTGAACTCGCCAGCCATTCGGCGGTAGCCGTTGAAGAGATATTCCCGGAACATGTTAGGAGCAGCCTTTGTCTGCCATGGTGAAATAGCTGAACTGCAAGTGTGAGAAGAGATTGAGAGGAGCCAAATGGGAACGAACCATAGGTAATGACACCCTTCTGGGGAGTACCGCGCTTGTCGCCCCACCAGAGATTCTGTTACAAGCTTTTCAGTATTTCTGACATTTCGTGGTTTTCGAGAATCATACAAAAGTCCTGGCTTTTTTGTTCAAAAATTCAGTCAACACAGAGCAAAAATCTGGGTAGAATAACCGTACGTCCAGGCATGCCATCTGCGCGTGCAACTGTGGGCCTCATTGTGAGTTGAAGTGAATCTACGAATAACCAAACAACTCCGGACCCACCCGTGTGAGGGGCCAAATATTGACAAGCAATACATTGTCATCAACTTGAGAATGACAGCTTGACCAAGATCTTCCTACCTAATTGTGAGTCGGATCGAAAAAGATGTTTTTATAAAAACCTAAACCAACACACAGTGTAATATACGCCATGATAACCCACCAAACCTTATACACCCTTGCGAACTCACTTGGTATTCTTGCAATGTTTGTCGTCGTGGGTTACCACATTTTGGCTGTAAATGCACGGTATCTGGAGGAAAATGCGAGTCGAATCTCCTCCAAAGGTGGCTCTGCGATGTGAGTGAGTGTAGTCTGTCTATCAAATCATGTATCACTGCGTTTGAAAAACTTTATAATTTGTTCTTACATCATTACAATGTAGGCGATGAAACGTGCGGCTTTCCTGTTTTCTCGTCCCTTCACCTCCGCTTCAAATTCAGACTGTTCTTAGCATCGAGCTGCGAAATCTGTTTTTGATATCAGTCAGTATCCGAACATAGAAGTCATGTTACTAGAAAACTCATGCATGGCTTCTACTATTGTTATTGTTTCCTCAATTCAATTCAAGTGTCTGTAGGCCGGTGAAATAACTTGGATGACACATCGTCCCTTGAGGGCATGGGCACTGATGTCGTCATTGTTCGCTACCTCTCGTCGCGTCCATCAGTATCTGTTCTATTGAACAGGGTTTGATTCATGAAGACTCCACAATCTATTGGATGCTAGTCTGGCTAACTTACAAGACAGTACAAAACGTGTTATCAAAGCCAAGTCATTTGTTCGACACGTTGCATTTGTCTTTACTGCTTCCAATTTGGATGTCTCCAAGCCCCGCTAAAAATAGCTTCACCGCCTTAGTGGAGCGCTTGGTCATTATGTGCCGTTGGGTATGGCCCTGACGAAAATTAGTATGTACGGATTGTGAGTCGATCATGATATTTTTGCTGCCTCGTGGTGAAAGACGAGCTCTCGCGTTCCGACAGCAGGCAAAATTACAGCACTATGCATGTCAGAGCGTACCTCAATCAGCAAATCGAATCATCAGCACATGCATATGGAACGTTTTAATATCTGGTCAACTCGGCGCTTATTGCCATTCTCACTCTAAACTACATCCATTTATTTGTATCTCCGCTGCTTTTCGCCTCGTTGACACCAGGACGCAAACCGTTGTGATACTGAAGCACTCATTGCTGCCCTCATGAATGCGACAATCACAAACGCAGAAAGCTCTTCTGCAGCCAGACCTCGGAGCTTGCATCCTGTTAGTTCTAACCTTACCTGTCATCGTACCCTGCATCGGCTGCCATCCATGCAGTGGTTGTTCAGAAGCAATATCCCCCGTCACCGTCGTTCAATCCTTGGGCCCGACCTACAGAAACGCAATTGGTTTGGAATGGGTGAAGTCTTCAGCGTCCTTGTCAATGTGAGACGATTTCAGTCATTATCGTCCTCCTGAATCTGATTTATATCGTGATCCCAGCCGGCAGAGACCGTCCGCACTTTAACTGAGTCAAAACGACAACTCGCTGAGATTCGTCACGAGCTCGCAGAGGACTGCGAGTATAATTTCCATCCCAATCACCCATTTACTCGCCTCCCTGGATTCTTTCCTAGAAATGCTGAGATGCAAACACTTGAGCGTGCTTTGGGTGGAGAGCCAACTTTCATGGTTGTCTTGGGCGCTAGTTCTGTTGGAAAGGTGGGTTTAATACAATCGCTTAGCCTACGAAAGAAGGCTGATCATGAACTGATTCCCCGTTCCGTTTCATTGTTTTGGTTATACTCTAGACTATGCTCCTACGAGAAGTGTTGTCTCAACCGCAATACCATGTCCTGCACTTCGATCTTCGTATTTCTGGCTTTGCAGACTTATCAAGCCTGTACATGTGCTTGAGTTTCCAGATGGAACAGTTTTTTGAAGAGGTAGTACAAGAAATGGAAGGATATGAGGTGTTTAGGAAGGAGGTCTGGCGCTTCAAGGTAGGCTACATCATCACAATATTCCAGAAAATTTATCTCAGATGATACCTGAAAGCGCGATCGCACAGATGTACAGAATCGTCTTGCGGCTTCCAATGACCCTCGAGCCCGAGTTCGAACAAGTGATGTAGCACGACTAATGAATATGTTCCAGGTGCATCATATCCTTTCGTGACGCTGGAAAAGACTGACAGATAGACTGGGTTGTCATAGGTTTCGCTTTCCAGATACCAGGAATTCAATCCCTTTTTGGATAAGGATAAGCATCGGACAACCAGACAAAATTCTGACGTTACCTCTGAAAGCACGCATGTGGACCCTCCTCTCACTGCAGCCAAGCCGAAGCAACGGTGGTTAAGAAAATGGAAGGGAAAGCAAAAGGACAAATCTCGGGGTGCGCCAATGGAAGAGCTCAAATCAAAACAGCGGCCAGTCAAGAGAATGCCGGTGTGTGGAACAATTTCTGTAAAGAATGCTCACATGACTTAAATCATACCAAGGTCATTTTCTTCGATGAAGCACATAAACTGTATGCCATCGGGTATTGTTTCTCATCTAAGTATCTAATCACATCTTCCAGTCCGGCGCTCATTAAATCCACGGACACGATGAAATATCTGTTGGAGTCCATGCTAGTTCTCACAAAACAAGACAGGCTGTGTCATGTCATCCATGCGACAAGTGACCCATTTTATCCAACATGGTTAAGGCAGCTTAACCTCATGCAGTACTGTAAGGTGAGTTCTATCCGAAAGTTCACTTCGTACTTTCCATCTGACTAGTCTCCTTTCACCTTGAGATCATCACCATCGGAGACTGCACCAAAGCCGAAATTCGGACTTTTTTCCGTGATCACCTTATTCCGCGCGTTCCGGAGCGTCTCCGTAGTCGCCTCGAATTCGAAGGTCTCTACGAAGCCTATGGCGGGAGGGTTGCACATTGGCAGGATTTCATTACTGAATTCGGTACTTTTTACCTCTTCCATCTAGGTCAAGACTCATGGTACTTCTACTTGAATAGTCAGCTCTCATGGGCAAATTGATGTTCGATCAAGTTCGCCCTTTCTCCATGCTCATGACTACCTAAATCTCCATATCATCCTTTCTTCACAAGCAGCCACCGGTAGCCCTCCAGGTGCCATGAACTCTGAAAATGGTCACAGCCATGCCCGAGGGCTTGGTGAACGAGACGAGCGACGAGGCGGTACAGCAAGTCACACTAGTGCTAGTGGTCGCGAATCTCTTCATCCCAATCTTGGGCCTGCTGGACTGAAAATCTACTCGCCAGTCCCTAATAATGCTAACGAGCCCGGGTCTGACCTGTACATGAATGTTCTTGCAAATGATGAACGTTCAGTAGCTATGATCGCTGGGTATTACTCCGCTGACTTCACAGCAATGCAATTATTGAGAGTAATGAGTCGGCTGACGAAGGCTGATGTACCATATCTACCTTATTTCATGCTGTGTCGGGAATTGGGCGTCCGTGCTGTAGACGGAATGGTCAAAGGACGAGTCCTCGATCTACGCTGGTCAGAACCAGTTAGTAAGGACAATGGAGAAGAAGAGCAGCTGCCGAGGTCCTCTCTGACAGGTTATTCCGGGCTTGGAGCATCTCCTCCGATGAACTATAACGCCGCCATGGCTGCTAGTGGAAGTGGTACCGCGATTGATGATATACTTGGTCCGCCGCCGCCTATTGACGACGAAGTCCCTGTACCTCCCATGGAGATGCATGGGACTTTGCATAGTGGCAATCCCTATGAAGAAGAATATCTGGAGCTGGTTGGCCCTAAGCTTATGCCTATTACCCCGATCATGCGATATGCGATGGCAGAGGTCATTGAGGAATATGAGGATGAGCAATCCAATTCCGAATATGCCTCGCTCCCTGATCCCGATGAATACTAACTAGCCTTTCATTTGACGGCTTTGGGTGTCTTCGATGTTCTTCTTTATGGCCTGCTTTCTACACTTCCTCTTCAGTTTCTTTTGTTGCCCTTCTATTGTACAGTAAATCATTCATTTCCTATCTCTTTACAGATGCAGGTGTAATATTTAATCCAGCCCCGCATACTTGACATCTGCATTGCCTTCCAGCCATGCTAACCATTTCTTCAAGTATGATCCTCCATGTGCTACTGTCGATGAATCACCAATGACGCACTATGGGTGAATGAGGATGAGGACTAGAAACGTTTAACAAGAAGCGTACAAGGTGCCTCCTCGCTCTGGTCATAGCAACTGTCATAGCAGTTAGAATTCAACCTGTTTAAAGCGTAAACCACATACCATTCAACCTTCGTTTCTCCTTCAGAAACCCTACTTCCCTCTAGATTTCAAAGTTCAAGGTCTAACAAGAACACTGACAAGCAACTTACCACATCATTGCTGCGAACTAAGCTGATGACGACAGCCTCCTTCTCTCGACCTTGCATCCCGTCAACGGTACCGATCTCCAGCTCAGGGCCATACTTTGGTCTCAGTAATGAGTTAAGTAGCACCACCTGCGCCTGATACCTGAAATACGAGGTTGTTAGCGTTCGGGGCGACACCTGCTTCACGGGGTCCGCACGGAGTAATGATTGCTATTTGGGACGGTAGAACACCACAGGCCGTCTTTGAAATGAAGAAAGTCAGCCCTTAAAGGGCGAATGGATAGGTGCTACAAATCACACTTACTAGTCGATGGATCCAATTGCTCACAATAGTAGCCTCGTTTTCATTACATCGACTACCCTCATCACCATCTACACCATCCAATCTCTCATAATACTCGCACCCAGATGTATCAAAGAATATGACGGGCGTTTGCAATACCTCTTTTGTATCTTCTTCTGAATCAGTGGAAGTGTTTGGTAGATCAACCAACAGATGGCATGCCACAGATTCATGTGATATGAGTTTAGATGAGTAGAGCGTGTTAGATGGGAACTCGCATATATCAGCGTGCATGCTTCATAAGGCGGTATCAGTGTTCCATCTCGAAGGACACAAGTGGTAACGTACCGATATTGGATGTCGAGCATCTTCTTGATGCTTGAACCATACATCTGCTCAAGGCGATCAAACAATGTGGTTTCCAAAGTACGAGGAGGTAACAGGACAGATGTTTTTGTCAGAGATAAATTCTTTGTTTTTGTTGTCTCTTTGTCTGAGACTCCAGAGCCGTCCTCAGGGTCAGATGATGACGATGGTTTTGGCATATTTTTCGGAGAATTCAACGTCTTAGTAGAAGACTTGGGAAGCTGTTTCAATTTCTTCTTTTCCCGGTCTTTTTTATCTTTGCCAATCGAGATGATTGTGGGTGGTAACTGCATTGGATCGCCAGCAAGGATGAGCTTCTTTGCCTTGAATATGGGTATCCAACAAGCCTAGGCAGGAATTCATATTTCTCCCTCAATGGCATTATCAGGGACTCACAGCCTCTAAGGCTTGCGTCGCTTCGTCAATGATAACAACATCAAATTCATGATTTTGCAGCTGCCGACCTCCAGACGTATGGCACGTTGCAAGCACAACCTGGCATTGAATTAGTTCCTTGTCTTCTCCAAAGAGCTGCGAGCTCACATACCTGTACCTCACTGAGCACCGATTTCACTACACTACTTTCTCGCTGTCGATACCTATTTTGCTGAGCGTCAACCGAACGTGTTGGTAGATGTAGAAGGACATACTCTCTGCGTAATGCCTTGACTTCTTCCCATAGCTTCTTGCGTTCTGAACCTCTTGGGGCCTTTCCCTTACTCCCCTTGCCTTTTCCGGACAAGAGATTCAATGTTGCTTCAAGTTCATTCTTAGCGTCTTTTGCCAGAGCCGCCTCTGGAAATGTTAGCATGCACGGTGGGCTGATGCTAAATCCATTCATACCTGATCAGACCGAGTGGCCTGAACTTCGAGTGTATTATCAAGGATTCCCTGATGCGCCATTACCCGTGCTGGGTGGCCAATACGCGTCACTTTCAGCTTCTCACTTCTGTCTTGTGTCGGAAGAGCCAAAAGCCTTTCGAGAATGTTGTCAACAGAAAGATTTGAAGCACCACAAACGAGCAGACGCTGGGATTTGGGATTAGAAGGAGTGACGGTTGTAAGTTGGCGGATCAACTCAATGAGGGTGTGCGTCTTTCCGGTCCCTGCATACAATGATTACTGGCGCATAATCACTGAACTTCGAGCTCATACCAGGCGGTCCATGAATACAAGCAACCTCAGGAGATTCCAAACAAAATCTGATGGCGGTTTTCTGACTGGGATTGAGTTTTTCGTCGAGGAAAGAGATATTCGTGACAGGAACACGCTTTGAGGGCGGTTGTAGTCCCAATAGAACTCGGATGAGAGGGGTCATCTGGGCAGACTTGTCCTCCTAGAAAAGTGTATGACTCAGGTGCTCGGCTAATTAAAACGGTCGAGCGTACGGATGGGCCTTTTGCTATCCTCTCCAGGCGATCTATCGCTTTGTCCATCCTAAATAGCATGTCAATATCGATTCAAATGATGGGAAATACGATGAGTGGAGCCACCTATCATAAGTCACACTGTTTGCAAGCTTGACGACTCGACACCACTCCGGTAGGTTGAAGTCATCGGAACTTCCCTCATCAGGTTCCAGAGCGATAACAATGCGAGTATCAGACACCTATGATTATCTTCAATCCGAAGAAAAGCATTAAATATCCACGACAAGGCACCTTATACACAATGCCATCGTACTGTGCCTTCTCCTCACTTGAAGACGCCTTCTTTGGCTTTTTCGTTGACACGCTACCAGTTAGATGCCGCTCTATTCGCGCAAGGTCACCAGGCCTTTGCAGATTGTGAATATCCGACTTCTACGGCTTCTCTTGGAGGCGCACCTGAATGAATGAGAAGGAAATATTGGAGAAGTATCCGATCGTTTTAATTCAACGAGGCTGTCTTCCACAAATCTGAGTAAAGAATATGTCGTGCATTGGAAATGATTCACGTTTTTCCACCCAAACCAACGTTGATGCTTGAGACACCTAAACTACCAAGCGCAAGTCCTTTTTGTTCCAAAAGCCCCGGAGCACAGTTTGATAAAAGCAAAGAAGTGCGATCGATCTCTGCCTCACGCTCTTTCGTCAATAATACACGTTGTCTTGCGATAAAAGCAGCGAGTACTGGATCTGCCATGATGACAGATCAATAATAAGACACCGATGACCATATCCGTACTATCTGACTCAACAGAAAAGCAGGTTGTGGAAAGGCACATTAGATGATGACATTAATGAAATCACATGTTGTTCAAGCAAAAGTGGTATATAATAATTCACCATTGACAAACTCGGAGAAAATATTTTAGCTCGGGCGTTTCATATCCTCGAGGTCCTACATTTCTCACTAACAAGAGCTTTCTTGCTTTCATACGGCACTATCACGTTTTTATCATAACACAGGGAAGTACTTATAACGATTTTTATCTACCGCTCGGGGCCCCTAGGCTTGTAACACAACTACTACAGCATTCCCAAACGCAATGCGGTTTCATTACATTGAACTCCTGCAAAAAATGCGCTATTACATCACCATTATTAACTTGCAACACTATTGTTGTATATATAGCTGCACTGTAACTGATTGCACATCATTACCTTGTATTTTTGGTATAAACCACTGTATAAAAACCACTGTATATGAGATCCACAGTGTATTATAGATTACTAGATGACATTGCGAGAATGTTCACACAGATTAACGCTATGCAATGCATATCATAAAGAACAAGATAGCAATAGAAATCGTGTAAACTTTTGCTGATGACCGTAGCAGTTAAACATGCAGTCATCCACAAATACATAGTTCGAGCGATTTTGAAAGAAGGATTTTTAAGCAAACAAGGCCCTGAGACGATTATAATGTCTCAAGCTATCCTTCGGCGTATTTGGATGCACATCCCGGTATGCAACTTCCATCTCCTTTACTTTTCCTCTGATATCCCAGACCAAATTTAATCCCATTTGTTTTATGTCTTTCAGCCGATCTTCAATGACATTCCTACATTCTGTCAAAGTCAAAATTCTAGGCCTCAGCTGATGTTGTTGACGATATTTCAAAGCAGCAACAAGAACATCTAGGAAGCTCGAGTCATCCAAATGACCATGTAAATTTGTTTCTTTTTCTGGTACGAGCATTAGGCCTCCACTCGAACAGTCTACTCCATACAGATAAATGCCATCTAGTCGTGGTACAAGGAGGCGAGGGGGAGTCATATCAGAGAATAACGCGTCCAGTAACAGAGCCCAGACCAGACCAGAAGGTGCATATCCCCTGATGTCCAGCACTTGAAGGCGTAGAAGCGCTGGAAGAAATTGTGCCCAAGTTTTCTGCGTAATTATATCGATATTGTGTAGCGACAATACTCGAACGTTAGTTAAAAGCAAAGCGCGCCAAATCCCAGTAAGAATGGTGATAATCGTATCGTCAGATATCAATTGACTGCCCGGACCGATGGTGATGTCAAACACGGTAGAAGGAAGATTCGCCGTACGACCAGATGCACAGATGCGAATAGACTGACGGAATTGAGGGTTAGACTTATAAGCTGCTGTGAAGCGTGAGGAGACTTCGGTGTAGGTGAGCGCAAGGGTTTCCAAAGGTACATCTTGAAGGGATGTATATGAATGCATGCTAATAGCCTGACAGAATCTCCATAGGTTATCGGAGATATCGTCAGGCTGAGTCAATGAGCAGGAGAGTTGGCAGGAGGAAGGTAAATTGACGAGTTCAAGCAGGTCTGATACCTGTCGAAGGGATCCAACAACTGTTAGGATATGGAGACACGGGAGAAGGACCGAAGTTTTGAGAAATTCATCTGTTATCGTGCAGTCACAAATGGTGAGATATTGCAACTGTGTGACGCTAGAGAAAAGCTTGTAGAGGTCAGACCGTCGTTCGTTGGAAGGGAGATTGTGAAGTGACAGCCGAATAAGGGAGGGACAACGATACGGTATCAAGTATAACGGTGCAGCATTCAACTCTACCGTTCGCAGTCTGACTTCTTGGTGGGATAGGGGAAAGTATGGCCGGGGATACAATAATGTAGACGAAGTGTGCGTTGTCACGTTTATGACCAGATGTGTCAATGTTGGGCGAGCGAGAGTCTCCAACAAAGGAAGTAGATTATGAACAGATGAGTGCAGATGTATGTCATTGATTTGATGAGCGGTAGTGAGGACTGACTTTAGCTGCCAGATGTTATGTTCCCCTACCACTGCCCTGATTGATAGGGGCACTCCACTGGCTCGACCCAGTGAGATTTTAACACTTGTTGGACTGGAAAAGTCGACGAATGCCCACAACTTACGACTCCGTAAAGCTGCAATGCGCCAGCTTCGGCATACATATGACACTGTTATCCAACCCCAGACTTCTGAACCCGATGGTATGCAGGCACACTCCAAGAAAATCCTTTCATATGCTTCCTGGGGAAATTGACAGATGAGGCTTTTTTCGTTGTGCTCTTTGGCTTGCTGCAAACTATTGGTGTGCTTGAAATGGCTATTTCAACATCAACTCATCAACTAGAAGTACATGACATACAGTAACTTTCCTCATGCGAGAGAAAAGAGAACCCAAGTATGAGTCATTGGAATTGAACCTTGCATGTCTCTTCTCTTTCTCTTGAGCAACTCGGGCACTGGATAAGTATCACATAAGCTGAGAGAATGGTTAATGGTGATAGACTCACTCTAGAGAAAAAGTTTTAGGTCTTTGCCAGAAACCGTTAACTATGTTTGCATGTGCAATATCCTGAGGCGGATAATAAACAGATCTGGCAGTATTCATGCTATGCAGAGGCTTGCAACTGTATCGATACGGCTGGATCAAGTAATCAGACATAACGCATCAGCAACTGCCATGATCATCAAACCCTGTGGGAAATCAATTCAAAACAGTATTTGGTAATAATACTCCCAGGCCCTACTCTTGAGTAAAGGGAGATTAGCTTGAGGTCTCCAAAGGTGTAGACGACTATATTAACTACCTAAAGGTAGATTAGCTATACAATGGTCATTAGCAATTGCATAGTGATACTCCATAAGACGAGCCTTACCTCAGAGGCCTCCACAGGGGTAGATGACTGAGGTAGAAATAACTATCTACTAACGTATATATGAAAGGAAAATAATAAGTAAGATAAACCGGATCTCACTGGAAGGGAAACACAAAAAATATACCGTCTATGTTTCATACCGACTGAGTCAGAATTGCACGGAAGGTTAGTCCACTTCAACATTGAGGATATACTACCCTTGAGGGGTATACCTTACCCCTCTATCGACATGAATATGTAGCAAGTTCCTCAGCATCTTGGTGTTGTGGCAGCTACTCGCAATATTCAGATTGAAATCATGACCAAGGTGTTTTCAAACAGAGTATATATTTTCATTACATATATATGTCATACATCTTTTCTCTTGACTACACCCTATGAAGATAAAAACTGGAAACCTCATAAAAATATGGATAGGCAGGTGTTTCATATATGGAAAAAGATCATGAAAACTAGATATTGAACCCAATAGAAATAGAATGTAGTGATATCAGTAGATGAAGCCATTGCTTTTACGATTGAAGCTGCAGAAACAGAATATAAGGACAAAACCGAAAGGGATAACGAGACGACAATAGTACAGTAGTGAAAGCGTGATAGCGCACTCACAAAAGCGTGAAACGAAAAAAAAAACATCTATGATTCCGGTAACTCGAAATAGCTCCTGAACATCGGTTCATCCGCAAGGCCAGTTTCCTTTACCACCCGGTGTACGTGAAGAAACAAATTTGGGAACCGTCGCGTAAAGTACGCAAGGTACCCTTCTGGCATAGTCCCTATGTGTCGCTTGACATGTTCCGGTATATCTTGATAATGATGTTTCTGGAAAGAGGAATCATCCATGTCAGAATTCAACCAGCACAACTCTCAGATAGCTTACCTTGTTACGAAGAGCCCTCAATAGATCCTGTACACTCCCCCTATCATACTTGCGAAACTTGCCCAAATTATCAATGAAGACCTTGTCCAACCTCGAATGCCAATTATTTCCTACAACGCTCACCGCGCCTTCTTCCAACACCAAAAGATTTGGATCCTTCGGATCCCGACACATAATCTCGAACCTATCCGATGCATCCTGCAAAAAGTTCAGTCTTCTTGAAGAGTTCCAGAAAAATGGGTGAAGAAGACATGATGTTGTATCCGGTCTATGTATCCACGTCAATCATCACATATTTAAGAAAAGGAAGAATGAGCGTCGTACCTTCCAGGGGGCAAAGGATTCAACATCTTCTCTATCAAATCCATGGCTTCTGTTCCTTCTTCCCCGAATCTCTGCAACAACTCCAAATTCTTCGCATTTTTCATAATATTCACTTCTCTTTCATATCTATCCCCAAACGGATGTCCTCCCCCTGTTAATGTATAGTAGTACAAACACCCCAACGCAAAAATGTCCACACTCTTCGTCAACCTCGTACCCCTCTTGGTCGAATTCGAATTATTCGACGACGTAGACGATATCGACGCATTCCCTTGTATAGTCGCTGTAGACCCTGCCGAAGACTGACTCTGATCATCCACAAACTCGTTCAATTTAACTTCTCCACTGAGAATTTCAGGTGCTCGCCAACCTACAGTCCCAGCTGCCATAGCTCCATTCGCGGTAGGTAAGAAACTCGTTTGATCCACATCAAGTTTCTTACACAACCCGAAATCCGAGATCAACATCCTATAATTCCCTCTCGAAATACGACCACCAGCGTTGCTTACCATACCCTTTGTTGACACCAAGATATTCTGTGGTTTTATATCCCGATGCACAATCTTCAACTCATGCAAATGTCTCAACCCGTTCGTCACCTGTTGCAGCGCTTTCTTTGGGTCGAAATCTACAGCGATATGTCTCCATGCATCTCTATCTGGTGTTTCAACCAAGTCTGCGAGACTCGCCGGACAAAGTTCCAGTGCAATGTATAAGAAACCTGCATGGGCCTCTTGGTAATAATATCGGATAACGTTTGGATGATCATCAGATTCTTGAAGGAGGGAAACTTCCCTTGATGCGAGGGTGACAAAGTCCGCTAGAAGGCGTTTGACGGCTACGGCACGGCCTTGAAGAGAGCCACGAAAAACAACCGTTCCATGCGAGCCGTAGCCTGCAGTCACTTTAGAATTTCCTATATCCAAGAAACCTGACTATGAGCGCTTACCCAGTACAACATCAGAAACAGTCAACGAAGGTCCAGGTGAGACACTGGATTGCGTCGCATTCGTGATAATTAATGAGTTTAGCGGTACCTGTGTATCGGCCTCCTCGCTCTCCTTCTCCTTGCCCTTCGTATTTCCATTTCCTGAATCACCAGCACCCACAGCATCAACATCGATCTTCTGTCTTTTCGCGCCCCTCCTTCCTCTTCTTGTTCTCTTCTTCGGCATGATAGGTACGACAGTAGCAGAACCTTTGGAATCCGTGTCAATGATGACAAACTCCTCGGCGTCCGTATTCACCCCATCCAGATCTTCTTTGTCAGTTTCATCTCCCATACTTGGACCAGCAGCAGTCAAACCCTCTACTTTGACTTCGTTGACCTGTTCCTGAGAGCTCGACGGCGGTGTCGAGGACTCGATACCAAGAGCCTTCCGCAGCGTCTTTCCCCTTGACACCCAAAACGTGACAAACCCAATGATTATCGTTGCACCAATAGTTTCCCACATTCGTACACCAGAACGTGTACTTCCAATAGGAGGAGAGGGAGGATCAATCGTCAATGGACTATGATTCGTACTCTCGTTCGAAGATTCCCCTTCCCCATTGAAATCATGGTCGAGAGGTTGATATGTAACGACTTCCCGATGCTGGTCGTAATCCAATGCTGAAGGCGCGGCATCCAGTAATCTCTTCATTCTCGTTTCGGTACCACCTCCAGCATCCGATTCCACGCGCCTCATGCCAACCAAACATCTCCTGTCATTCATAACCTGATCATGACATTCGACCTCTTCTTTTAACTTTGTCACTTCACGCAATTTACGACGTTTTGTCAACTCGTCGACTGTAGCTGCCTCCTCTTCCTCCTCCTCTCCATCCCTTACTCTCCCTTGGCCGGATTGTATATTCGAGGAACCAACTCTACCAGGATGTCTAGAGGAGTCGAGGAGCCGATTCTTACTGTCATGACGACCAAACACGACGAGCGGAAAATTTTGTGGGGTCATAGCAAAAAGGCTGCCAGTTTCGGAAATGAGTCCAACATGAACTGTGCCTAAGTTTTCTTTTATTACGTTCGGAAGATTGGGAATAAGGTCTTGAATTTTCGGTTGGGGTTGGAGTAGGACGAAGGGGTGTAAGGAGGAATCACCGCCGAGGCTAGAGGGGCCAGAAGACCGTTTTCTCAGAACGTCGAGAGTTGCCACACTAGTGCTGGGATAAATATCGAGTAGTAGAAAATATTCGAAGGAGTCATGCTCACATGGGTTGGCTGAAATCATGACCCCACAATAGGTCATAATTTTCCAATGTCTGTTGTCTCTCAGGATTGGCGTTGGCTCTAAATGCCATAATTTCACCGCTCGACAGGGGCTGAACATAACAGTTGTCTTTAGTACGGCGATAGAGTGACTGCAAGTGGCTATCCTGCTTATTCGGACCATATGTGGAGAACGAGAGGTTCTGAATGAGGTTTCGAGCACCACTATTAGACTTGATTCCACTGGAATCAGGATGCGGACGGGTAATAATTGAAACGTGATAATCTACTCCAAAGTCAAAACCTCGAACTAGGAAACGGAAGCCTTCGTACCTGTGCGTCCAATGTACACATCTGTCGTCTGAAGCATCCGCGATTTACTCCCTTCCAGCTCATCCAAGTCCAACTCATCTAGCTTGTCCTTCCTGAACTCTTCAAATTGGTCCCACGGACACTCTGAATTCAAAGTTGCTTTGATTCTCCCGGTCTCCAGCTCAATAACCAGCAACGATGTCTCCTTTTTTCCCACGAACACCCTCCCATCCTCGTCTCCCGGTAATCTGAATGGAGACATATCTACTAGCTCTTGCATTGAAAACGGGAACCGCTGAAGCGGCGCAGAAGGTCTGGACATGATGTAGATGTCCCCAGATTGTGGCTCAATAATGTACATCTCCTGAGGCACTGTATCGTCCGTAATTTCAGAGTCATATTCTATATGACTTGTTCGTACGAGAGGAGAAAGTGCGCCGGGGCCGTAAGATGGTCCAGAACCTGATTTCGTGGATGAAGGAGTATATGGTCCCATGGACCACAAGATATATCCGGACGTGCGATTGAGTGCATGAAGCTTTCCATCTACAGATGCAAGTAGGACAATATCGAGCAGATCAATGTCGTCAAAAGTCTCAGCTTTTGGTTGGGCTCGCGGTGCATAGCGTTGATAGGGTCTGTGGTGTGGTTGCTGCTGCGGATGGGTGTGTCCCACGAGGGTACTCGAAAGAGAATTTTCTGGACGTAGAGATAAAATTTGGGTGAAGACACAGGAGAAAAAAAGGGCTAGAAGGAGGAAGGAAAACATAATGACATTTCTTGACCGGAGACCTTGACCAGTATGTGATCAGTATGTGGGTGTAGACTTTCTGTGTTTGTCTGTGCTTGTTTGATTCGGTAACATTGTATGGCAACATGTACGGCAACTTGTACATCAGGACAGCGGCCTACCGCAGCTGTCGGGTATTATATATAATGAGGTACATTGACACCGTGCAAAGTCCAATTGCCGTCAGCGTGCAGGCATAACAAAATCCATATCGGCATCGCTGAATCCACGGATCAAACATCCTCCGCCCGCTTTCAGGCCTCCCTCTTACCTCTTTCAGCCTGACGCCATACAGCTGGTCCAGAAACCGGTTTGGCTTGCCAATAATCCCGAGTATCTCTTGCCACAGCCTCATGCTTCTTCCCACTGTTGCCGAGGTGGGTGGATTCGCAGGTCTTGGAACAAATGGATATCCAAAGGATATTCCTCTAAGTGAACGCTTGAGGTGATTCGGATCGTTCAATCTCGCTCGTCCACCATCCGAACTTTGTTTCTCTGAGATCCACCTCGGTACGGTTCGCTCAGGTTTCCCATTTCGGGATGCGTTTGAACTCATCTCTTTACCCTTCCCTTTGTCCTTGACGTCGCTCCCTCTAACAACCTCCCCATTTTCATCGGCAGTCTTTTCATCTCCTAATGCATTGTCCACACTCTCAATGTCAATAAATCTTTTTTTACCAGGAAAACAACAACAAAACATTTCCTTCCATCCGAGTTCGCCTTCTGGACTCCTGCCCGAGAAGTAGAATTCCCATACACCCATCCTTGGTGGCTGTTCCCCAAAATTTGTAAAATGCCATCCACCAACGAGCCATAAGATGGGACAAATGAATCCTAGCCAGAATGCCCAGAATGCCGGAGTAAAGTTGGCTAAACCAAACCATCGACGTTGGTTTTTCGCACGAAGGTAGAAGAAGTTGGTTATACTATGACGCATTCCATTTCTATTCACTGATATACCCCGCTGGCGGTCGCGGGACCAACGACGGGTGATGAAAGATTCAGATGATGGAATACGAGATTCTTGAACTCGAGGACCTCCAGCTTTAAATTGCGGCTCGTCTTCCTGAACACTGCTTATTGGTTCTTGTTCCTGAGGGTCGACATGTCTCCCGACATGGATCTTAGACGGACCAGCTTCCGCACCATCGTTCCTCTCCATCTGATCTGCACAGCAAAGAATGTCCTCCCCAATATATCCATCCTCATCAGCAAGGTCGTATCCGTATCCGTACCCATATCCTCCACTTGCCTCTTCGCCAGGCGCAGATGTACCTTCTTCGTATCTCTCCTCGCTATCATAATACTTGTCCTCGTCGACATACTCTCTGCCTCCTTCGTCGTACTCATTATGACACCCTTCAGAACTCCCCGGGATTCTGGGCATCACATCAACACCTATTTTCTTTCCTTTTGAACTCCATGATCCCGACGTAACATGAGTCCTAGTCCTTCCTCTGATCGCTCTTGGGCCTGCACGCGAATGAGGACCGGGGAATGGGGGACTTAGGTTGAGTGGTGGGATCATAGGTGGATCAAATGTAGAGACGACTGTATTCGAAGACGAAAGCGGATTCTGCGAGTGGGAACCGCCACTATCATTCCAAGAGCCTATGAGAGTTGGTGTACCCGAACGAGAGAATGATTGTTGTTGCGACTGCAGCTCTTGTTCATGTCTTGTAACCGAAGTTGCAACAGAACGAAGAGGTCTTTCAAGGTTTACGGCTACTTCAGGACATGCAACTTGTCCAGTCATATTCACAACCGTCTTTGTGTTGGTCAAATTGGGACCAGTAACTGTACTGACACTGTTATTCCTCCCTCTTGACGAGGTCTGTGAGGCAGTACGGTTCAGTGTACGATTGATAAAGGGCGAAGAATATGTCGGAGAGGGACCTACGAAGGACAACAAATGATGAATTATTTATGAATAATGGCAAGGAAGGCTTACGAGAAACATCAGGTGTAGCGCTCCTGATTGTGCCACCAGTCGAAATGGGAGAAGGTACCACTGCATTCGGACTAACCTCTGAACCATCAGGAGAGGCAGAGGCACTCGTTGGTGTTGCGTATTGTGATGAAAGCGATCCCGCATCCACCTGGAATGCTGTTGCTGTCCGAGAGCCCAAGCCTCCACCACTCCAACCGAACATTCCATTTGAGGGGCCAGCCCCAGTGTTGGGTCCATTGAAAATTGTCCCACTAGACTGTCTTCTTGAGGACCCAACAACACTTGCATGATGTGTACATCCGTTCCGATCTTCGCTACCAGCACTTACATTTATACTCGGTCCACTTCCAACACTCTCACTCCTTCTACCGCCTGCATTCCAATTTTTACCATTGATACTCATTGCGCCAGGTGATGGAGAACCTGCAAGTATCTCTGACCCTGCTTTCTTAAGCGACTGGTAATCTGCTGAAGTACTTGTAGGAGATGCTTCGGCGATAGGCGAAAGTTGTTTGATTTGATGAGGGTAAAACAAATGAGGTTGACGGTGTTGTTGCTGAGAAATATGATGCATGAAGGACTGATTCTGATGCTGTGTACTATGGGGCGTGTATTGTGGTTGAATGTTGGTTTGAAGGCGAAGGTTGGCTCTAGGTGTGGGATAGTGAAAATATTGGTGTTTCATTTGTATCTGCGGATATTGTTGCTGTTGCTGTTGCTGTTCAAAGGAAAGATGACGAGGAGGTATCGAATCCATTCGTACAACCTCAGAAGCCGATGAAACTGGAGATGCATGTGCTCCTTGCAAGTACGGTTCGTCACTGTAAGAAGAAAATTCGCCTGATACGGATCCTATCCTTCTCCTTCCAAAACTTCCCATTGGTTTGTTATCCTCTATTCCGGCGAGAGTCGAATCATCCCATCCAGCAGTCGCATATACAATGGACCCGCCTTCACCAGCACTTCCAGACCCTGACCTGACAACTGAACCTGACAGGGAGCTGGGCGAGGATCGAGGAATTGGTTGGCTTATGGACAGGAACTGACGTGATCCTCTTCTAGTTCCTGTGGATCCTTGGTGCGATTCGGCCTCGTTGTGCTGTGAAGGTACAAGAGCGATTTGAGACTCCGAAGCAGGTTTACGTTTCCATCCGAAGAACGTATCAAGCATTGCGCACTGCGACCGTTTGAAAAAAACAGGTTGAAGGTGAGAAACAAGTTTAAAGGAGCTCGTCCGTTCGACGTACTGAAAGTACAAGAAGTTGGGAGAGATAAAGGAAGAGAGAGGATGCCTCAAGGCTTTATTTACATGCTGCGTTCGCCGAGTGGCCAATATGCGCCGGCCATGCTGGCAAGATGTCCTATCTCTTCAGAGCTTTCCCTGTCGACAAAACATAGTCATAGCCACGATCTATACTTCATAAGCGGCTCAATTGAGGAGGTTTCTTTTGCTCCATGGAAGATCAACTAAGAACTTTCGATGGTGCATCGTCTATTTTGATGTTCATTTGCTGCTTCTCGGTCAGATATACACATACGTACAAAAAATGCGGGCTATGCATGTTGCATGATCCAAAGGCCCCTGTAAAGCGTGCATTTTACTGCAAGAGACCTGGCCCAGCGAGCGTTAAGCGAGTCCGAAAATTGCACGTCTTGAGCCTTCCTGCCGAGTTGAGCATTGAAGTCAATGCTATTATTTCGGGGACTTGGTTTCGTTGAACCTCAAAATGAGCGTCCCAAGTGCCAGATTAATGGAAGATCAATCTAGTAAAGCTAAACGTCAGAAGTCTAGTATGACAGCATGAGTTTTGGGGAGAACGTGGCTAACATGAGGCAGCAAACGACTTTTCCTGCGTGCTCGGCCTCAACAGCAGCCTCAACATACTGCTTTTGTTTCAAATTTTTGGAAAACCAAGTTTGTACGCGTGGACATGAGCACATTCTGTATAGATGTCCGATATATACTTACAGATAATGGGGAGAGGGAAATTGTGAAGACTGCGTTGATTTTGATGAAAAAGATGTGCCCTTTTTTGCTTGTTTTACAACCCTAGTTGAAGATGTTCTCAATTTCAGATCTCTGGGATCATTGTAGGAAGACACATGAAAGAAGGTAGGTCCTTAGGTTCCGTTACACTTAGGTAACTCGCGGCGGCACGACCAACCACATCCGCATCAGCGGATCAGATTCCGGTATTTACATTTTACAATTATCCCACTTCGTCACTTCCTGATTAAGTAGGTCTGAATTCTCATGTATGTATATTTGTATATTCTCTACCATCTTTCCCTTAATCGTCTGAGATACTTATTGCTCATTACCCAATACCAAAGGTGATCTTATATTTCTTTCAGATTTATATGGATCAGTACAGTATGTCACTTTCGATCGTGCAATTTTTTGGAATATAATAACCCATGTAGATATCTTGCTATTGCATGACACACTCCTGAAGGCACAACAGGGTCCCACCTGATAATGCATATGAAATAACACCTGAAAGAATGGGGAACCGAAGAACCTCTTTAACATAAGTATAAGATTTAGTATATCCGTGACTTTTGGGAGTCAATTAGCACTAACAAGTCAACTTCTCCTGAGCTTGGAGTTGCCTGTCAAGATGCAGCAACATGGCCAGAATGAATGTCATATCAGAAGCCACAGTGGTTTTGGTTGCAGCTGAACAGCTTATCTGTGCATGGCCTGAAAAGACCCAAGTGTTATCAATAAGCAGTGAGTGCTCTTAGTGATCACCCCAGATGGATGTTCAGGAAGAACTCGATGGAGTTCTTCTATCAAATTGCACCCCTATTTATACTACTACTACAGTGGCTGTACC
>Ga0153976_1000166_pt1 | contig 20853 bp, 27 predicted proteins | sample TSGA060MetaG_FD_104717 | JGI IMG/M metagenome (GOLD analysis project Ga0153976, IMG submission 104717) | Attine ant fungus gardens microbial communities from Georgia, USA - TSGA060 MetaG | ecosystem: Host-associated > Fungi > Mycelium > Unclassified | place: USA: Georgia, Yuchi Wildlife... | reverse complement strand
GGTAATGGTTATGGGTCGGGCAGCGGTAATGGATACGGCGGCGGATATGGCAGTGGTGGCGGATATGGCAGTGGCGGCGGATATGGTAGTGGTGATGGATATGGTAATGGTGGCGGAGGATACGGTGGTGGCGGGTACGGTAACGGTGGCGGAGGATACGGTGGTGGTGGAGGATACGGTGGTGGTGGAGGATACGGTAATGGTGGCGGAGGATACGGTGGTGGGGGCGGATACGGTGGTGGTGGAGGATACGGCGGTGGTGGCGGATACGGTGGTGGTGGAGGATACGGCGGTGGTGGCGGTTATAGTCCTCCAGATACGACATCAACCTCATCCACACCTCCCAGTCCGACAACTTCCGACACCCCTCGACCTTCCAACAGGTACATCACTCGTCGTTCTTAAATGAATAGAATACTGACGGTTTCACTCTTTTAGGTACAACTTATTGGGCGAACGAAGCTATTCTGGCTCAGGATACACATGGTCAAGACGGTCCTAAAACTCGTGTCGACTCCATTTATCAAGACTTCCTTGGACCACGCCGTATGTGGATCGGAGGATACCCATTTCTTTGTTTGTACCCATCGTTCTCTCCCTTTAATTTATCCATCTTCCATACATTAATGCCCATTTGCGGTGCGTACTGTTTGTAGGGATACTTCTCAGTCGTTTTTTTGGTTTCTCTGTTCAGTTGCTTTCGTTTGAACAATGCATCAGTTTGAAATCCATAACTACCATCATTTCAGGCGGGGATAGCAAAATGCTGTGTAACTTGTATACAATGAAAGGACAAATCTATTGTTTTCTTGCTATTGTTTTCTTTCGTACAGTGGCATCGGTCATCAAGGGCGTGAATAGAATATTATTCCGGGGGACAACTGCATTAAAATTGATATACACGTTGAAACAGCAGAGGATGCCATCCTCCGGCAATTCCCTCTAAGTTAAGGTACGAGCAAAGAAAAGAAAAGCGCTCCCTAACCGAGCTGAACGACAAGTTCGTCAACTTAATTAACGAGGAACAATCTTGCCAGGCAAGTCGAGCACAAGATTGGAAAAGAAAAGAAAAAAAAGATATCTGGGTTAACTGTTAAAGCAGATAATGAAAAAAAAAACGGAGTAAAGACGGAAATAAGGTCACAACACAAGTCAAAGGGAGAGAAAGAGAGAGAAAAGAAAAATAAGGCAGGGGCGGATATATGACCAGATTGAGGATGGCGTGACACGGGTCGTAAAAAGGGACCAAGTCCTATTGTGCGTGAAATGACATGAAAATTAGAGGATTCTGCACCTCTTCTTGGAGGCTCTGACAACAGGAGGCTCAAGCGCGGCGACGATAGCCTGTAAGGATGGTCTATCAAACAAAGGAAGATATAGATATGGCAAAAAGAAACACACCTCATCAAAGACGTTCTTCAGGCCCTTCTGCGTCAACGCTGAACATTCTACATACTTGACAGCTCCAAGCTCGCGGGCGAGTCGCTCCCCTTGCTCTGGAGTGACAGGCCTCTGTTTCTGCCTCGCAAGTTTTTCTATCACTTGATTGTCATCCCTTAAATCGATTTGTGTGCCGACAATGAGGCAGGGTACGCCGGGACAATGATGGTGGACTTCAGGGAACCACTTCTCCTTGACGTTCTCAAACGAGGCGGGAGAAGTCACACTAAAGCAGACCAAGAATACATCTGTTTGGGGATAGGACAAGGGGCGGAGACGATCGTAGTCCTCCTGGCCTGATTGAGGGAAATGAATGAAGTCGATGCATGGACGCAGCGTGACTTACCGGCAGTGTCGAACAAGCCCAGGGTATAGGGATCTTCACCAATCATGACAGTGACTGCATAATTGTCAAAAACCTAGAGAGAGAGATTCAACTGGGAAGGAGGAAAAAACAAATGGAACATACAGTCGGAACGTATTCACTTGGAAACTTGTTGGTTGTATACGAGATCAAGAGGCAGGTCTGAGGTGGGGGATATTAGGACTCAGGGAGATGGGAGGGAGACAACGGACCTTTCCAACGGCACCATCGCCGACGACGACGCATTTGATCGTCTGCATTTTAAATAGAGGTTGAGAAGTAGAGAGCGCCGTTGCTCAAATGGGGGAAATAAGCATGTGGGCTGATAGGATGGCAGGCAAGGACTCACCTGATATCTGGGACGAAGAAAGAGAGCTGTGAGGAAGAAAGCGGGATGAGAAAGGGCAGAGGACAAGAAAAGGAAACCCACGCTGGTGGCAAACTGTCAGAGGCTGGCGCTCGTCTCACTGCTGGTCCTGGTTGCAACGCTGATGATCCTCCACCCGTCTGCACAAATACGCACAAAGCTTACTTAATTCTATTCTTATCTATATATCAACTACCATCCGCACCACTTCTTCTTCCTCGCTTACCCCCCTGCAGTCGCACAGTCTCCTCTGCAATGACCCCTCATCTGCATCCCTCAGTGCTGCAAGCGCCTTGTCCGCTGCCGCAAATTTTCCCACATTCTTGCTGTTGCTGATGATCGGCCCCGCGATAACAGTCTCGTGATATACAGCACTAATCCCCTCAGCGCCCTTCCTATCTGCCATTTTCCTGATCATAATTAGTCTGAATTTTCTATGCACAAGGAAGGCAATCCCACCGAAAAACCATCTTTCCATTGCACCCATTACTGGCAAGCCACTCCAACAACTCCGAAACGGGATCCTTCGGAATAGACGGGCTCAGAGCTTCAAGGATATCCTCCATCAGCCACGTCACAATATGTCCTGTACGATCCAGGTCATAGCCAGTATCAACAAACACCGCGCCCACGATACTCTCAAACACATCACTTATAGCTTTCGGTGGATCATACCTCCATCCTCTACGAACAATTTCCTCTGGCGGCGTAGATTCGAGTATGGGGATGAAGAGATTGATCGCGTGATTCAAGTCGATGCTGTTATACAACAGGTATTTGTGCACTCTGAGTTTGCGCACACCGAGGGACGCGAGTGCCGGTGAACAGACCGCTTTCGCACGTGGAAGTGTAAGCTGGTGGGAGGTTGCCTCGCAGAATTTATTGAAGAGATAGATAGTAACGATTATCTTGATCACGGCTAAATGCACATCAGCAATGTCTAGCGATGATAACAGTGAAATGGCCTACAGTCACCCAAGAATTCTAGTCTCTGGTACGAAGGCGTCGTTGAAAACTCGAATGACGGATGTGTGACAGCCTCAACCAAGAGGCCTGGATTCTGAAATGAGTAGCCAAGGTCCTTCTGCAAGTTGATCATCAGTGCAGGCACATCAGAATGTCTCGCTTCAGTTTTTGGAACCCGTTTTCCCCAAGGTTCCAGTCCACCAAACGATAATCCCAGCGCAGCTCCAGTCCGAAGCGTCTGATCAATCCCCCCAGCAGAAAAGCTGGCACCCACCAATGCCTCTACACAATCTTGTAGTCCTCGGCGAGGAATTTGCCTCCTCACTGCAAGACGCTCTCTGAATTCCTTGTCCTCATACCCGTCTTGCTCAACGAATGGCCACTTCGTGACGCCCGATTTCTCAGAAGAGATGAACCTCTCTAGTCCAATGGACCTAGCACAAGTCACTAGGAACTTGTTTGAGACGACGCGTTGACGTAGAGCAGAAAGTTGCCCCTCATGCCTTCTCGGGTATTTGACCATCAGATGAACGGTCGAGCAAATGTCCAAAACGGCATCTCCGAGAGTTTCCAGACGCTGGTTGCTGAAATCTGTACCAACGCTCGGGAGAGTGAGAGCCTCGATAAGAAGATCGTCTGGGATCAGTGGAAGGCCAGCGTGCAGGCGAAGACTTCGGGCACGATAAACATCAGTGATCTTGTGGCATAGTGCTGGAAAGAGTTCGAAGGCTCTGATCATTCCTGGTGACATGTCAACCCAGCCACACTCACACATCGGGACCATAAAAGACACCAGGGTATCCGGAAAAACTGCTGGGATGGGACGATCAAGGGAATACTGACTATTAGCAGGTTTGATGATCCGCGGTGCTTCCAATAGCGGGCCAGTAGTCGGTAAAACAAATTCGGGCCTCCCTGGGCGTACCCATCTGGACAACCAGTATTCGTGATAAGTTGGAAACGCTGCTTCCAGTGATCCTTCCGGTGGAGGAGAGAGTGGAGATAGATCACTTCTGATTCGTTGAAGGACCCTAGTTCGACCGGATTCATGCCTATTGAGCACTAGTACCCTCTCACCACAGTGGCTTTGCTTTTCGGTCCAGTCGAAAATACCTCTTGGATTGTCCACGAGACGGTAGATTTTATCAAAGTTAATTTCAAGGTCATCTGTAATGGGTATAAGATAACCTCCCAGAAAATTAGCCAACGGGCTCCCTGTAATACGATAATAGATTCCCAGTTTCGTGTACTCGTGCATTGCTCGCTTCTGCTCCACTTCGTCCTCTTCCGCTAGGTGCAATAATCGTGGAGAGCCCAAGTGAAGTATGACATCAGATCGAATTTCAACCTGAGATAATGATAACCCAGTCACCAGCCCCGCAATTGGTTTATCATCGATGAATACAGGATGCAACCATAGTCGCTCTCCCATTGTCCAAGGATATTTAACGTCAACATCGATCGTCACCGGTGGTACATCTGACAGGAGCACGGACTGGACAAGAGCCGCTTCTTCCTCCCCAGGCATCTTCCCAGGGGTGGGAAGGAGATATTCATCAAGGACATCGAGTTCATGGAGGCGTTTGGCAGCTAAAAACGCTACCGCACGTTTCGCCTCTTTTTTCGAGTGCTTGAAGGGACCCTGATATACGAGCTGTTCCGGTAGTAGAGGGATACTGAGAGGAAGTTTGACTGTTGCTTGGAAATCCTCGATAAATTTCGGTTTATAAGAAGGCGTGTATGCGTCAGAGGGTATCAGAGCACATAAGTGGCTCAACAATCCGATTGCATTGTCGTATGTCAGAACTGCCCCTGTCGTTGGAACAACATAACGTTCTCGTCCAGCCAAGTCTGAAGAATCTAATTCTTCATCGTCCTCATCATCGATGCCAATGTTCTCGGCAGTAGAAGCGGCCCGCAGTTGATATGCTCTGTTCACATGAGGTTCATGTACTTGTAGACACTGATAGAGGTTGAACGCCTCTTGGTCATCTTGACGTATCATGACAACAAACCTTGAAGCTGCGTTTCGGGCCCGTCCACGAGATTGTACATATGCAATCATATGCTTGAACGGATCGAAGCGTATGACTAGATCACAAGCCTACGTTTTTCAGAGTCTTAATAAAGCAGGTCAATGACAAGTGAAGACGAACAGGGAAATCCAGCCCTTCTTCGGCCACAGACGTTGCGATGACTGATTTCTCGAGGATAATTTAGTGACTCTCCCAAAACTTGGAAAACAAGAACACGCACGGACGTTTACTTTCCCCTTCCTGAATGACCCGATGGCGTCACCGTGATACGCATTCGTCGTCTTGGATACTCCGTCAACATTAAGACCCTGACCAACAAGATGAGCAGAACGTATTCTATCCTTGAGTTCAGGCATTGCTGGGAGAGCTTTGGATAGGCACGCCGCTACTTGACGCTGTTCAACAAAGATAATAACCTGAAAACTTGGTGTGTAGAATTCGATTAGAATGTCCTTCAAAGCAACGAGTTTTGGTGTACACCATGTATCTGGAAGTGGTATGGGAATAACATTAGGATTCCCAGCGTCCGAAAAGAAAGTCTCAAAATCGAAGATGATATCACAGATCAAAGTCAGATCATCCCCCACCTTGGAGACATTTGTTGTATCCGCATCTTCCGTGTCCATCATATTTGTTTTCGATGCCTCAGACTGTATACGCTGTAGAGCATGCCGAATCTCGAGGAAAAGGTATAGGGATGCGCAATAAGGACCTAGATTGTAAAGCGTCGTGTCGTATCTAGCTACCACGTTCAACCATGGAACGTCCATGCGGTCCCAGGTCGAAGGTGAGATGATTGATAAGCACTGGAATAGGGTTGGTTCATGAAAGTCGTATGTCTCCGGTGGAACAGAATAAACTTTTGTCAACTAAAATAGATCAGGTCAGGGAATTTGAATGGGAACGATCAGGTTTTAAGTGCACCTCCGAAGGACGAGGAGCGTGAGCTGCCAACTCTTCAACATTTTCCCGAACGGCAATGATAGTTGAATCCATGTTTGCTTCTAAGGCTAGGAGAGATCTCATGGGATCCTTCATGTTCCAAATAGGAGACGCAGTCATCCCAAATATTCTGGGTCGTTCCGTCACTTTTACGTGAAAGTATTCGCGCATGATTGTATTGTACGGGTGATTTTTGCGCGTATGATGACATTCGTCAAAAATCAAGAGTGAAACGCGGTGCAGACTGCATATGGAATGTGTTATCAAGTTGGCCATTATCTGCGCTATCCATTATCAGGTCAGACATCAACCATCAAACATGTACAAAAATTTTTTACGTGTCATGACGAGTACATCACATTGTTTCAGTCGTCTTGCCCATCGCATGCGATCATTCAGCTCAATATCGAGTGTACCAGCAAGCCTCAACACACGTAACGGCGTGTTGTCTTGGATGTACTTGGCTTGTTGCTCGACTAAAGCCACTCGAGGGACGAGGAAAACGATCAGCTTGTCCTTGGAATGTTCAAGGGCCGAAATCCATTTGATGAGGAGTAATCCGATGAGTGTCTTTCCGGATCCCGTGTTAAGGGCAGCAATCACATTCTCTACGTTCATTCAAGATTACAGTCCACATTGGCTCAAGGTACAGCAATGCATGAAGTACCTTTTTGAGCACGTTCAAAAATCTCCTCTTGGTACTTGCGTGGCCGGAGGTCACGGGTGTTGGGTTCAGGGTCGGCAGTAGACATCAGTAGATATGATGTTAGGGTGTTAATGTCATCTTACTTTACAGGGAAACGACTACGCCACTTGAACAAAGGAACACCAGCAGTATCACGTGAGCCTGGGCCTATCTATTGAATCAATCATCAAGTTGCGCAGGTAATGTTATCGCACATTATTTTATATCACAACAGAAATACCCGAGCAAGCATCATATCATAATACGTTCCAAAGACGAAAGAATCACGCTCTTTTTTCTTAGGCTGTCACCAATTTAATCTGCCATGTCAATCAACCCCTATGAGGACACTGAATTGTACGCTTCAGCTCATCTCCTAACATTTGTGGGCTGAGTTGTTCGTAGTAACGATGCTTTGAGAAAACATGGTATCCTACCACCGCGACCCAAGACACCTCCTTCACCATCTCCGCCTCCATCCCCAAGCTTCGAGGACCGTCTAGACGACCTGGATGATGCAGAATTACTGGAATTAGAGGAGGAAGCGAAGAACGATGAAACAGAGCGTCGCATCCGAAAATACTATGAGCAGCGATTGAAAGAACAAAAAAGACAAGCGTCGCGTGCTCGTTTTGGTCGAGTGTATCCCATAGGGCGGGACGATTACACTAGAGAAGTGACCGAGGCTAGCAAAGTCAATGAGCCGGGTGATGAGAAAGAACAAGGAACTGGTGTCGTCTGCTTCCTCTACAAGGATGGGTGCGTCAGTCTACTGATCGTATCTTGTATCTTTAATCAAACATGAAACAGCATCCCCAGAAGTGACCGAGCCACTCATCAAGTTAACAAGTTGGCTCATAAGCACCCGCGCACGAAATTCGTTTCTATCGTCGGTGATAAATGCATAGAAAACCTTCCAGACGCAAGATTACCGATGCTTATCGTTTACCGTCAAGGAGAGATCAGAAATCAAATAATTTCATGGGGTGCTGACCGAGAGCGTTCGTTCGAAGGTAATGAAATTCTTACTCCTCCAAGGACGTAGCTGAGAATTGATACAGAACTTGAGGCTGTGCTCATCATGTCAAAGGCAATTGATTACCCGGATAAAGTACCTTCGAACAGTCATCGAGGCGAGGAGGAAAGCGAGGATACTAACGCTCGCACGAAGAAAAATATCAGGTCTTCAGGAGATGATTCTGATTCTGAGTTCGAGTTTGATATATGAATCTAGTATAGAAGTAGACGCTGATACCCGGGAATACACCTTGATGAATGGGAGCCCTCAGAAATGCTTCAAGACTTGGTGCAAAGTGGCTATTTTCAGAGTAACTTAGGTTCTCACGCATGGCTCGTAACACGACCATTCGCAATGCGTTTGGGTTCATCAAATCATCTTTATTCAACCCACAATATTTTTGGACATTGGCAGTTTTGGCTATCATAGTAGATGGAGTGCTTACTGAGCTCATTATCAAGTTCATCCCCTGTGCGTATCATATGTTCTTTTCTGCTGCCACTCACTCCGACTTCAGATACAGAGATAGACTGGAAGACCTATATGGTCCAGACGGAGCTATATATCAAAGGCCAGTACAATTATACCCTAATCACAGGGCCTACTGGACCTCTAGTGTACGAATCAAAATGCATTCCCTCCTTTAGTCTAATCCTCAATTAGGTATCCCGCTGGCCATGTCAGGATACACGAGTTTATATATAACATCACGGATGCAGGACGCGATGTTCGACTTGTACAGCATATTTATGGCATCCTGTACATCTTGATCTTGGTTGTAACTTGTGCAATCTATCGTAAAGCTGGCAATATTCCAAACTGGATTGTCATGCTCTTACCTCTCAGCAAACGGCTGCACTCGATTTTTGTGCTCCGGCTATTCAATGACTGCTGGGCTGTGTTTCTTGTCTCTCTAGCAGTATTGGTATTGGAACATGGACTTGACGATACAGCTATCCTTTTGTACAGGTGAGCACAAGGAAGGATTCCAAACTGCGTCTTCTAACCCCATGCATTCGCAGTGGAGCACTTTCCATAAAGATGTCGATTCTTTTGTATCTTCCAGGGCTCCTCGTAATCACCTTCAGACGAAAAGGTCTCGCAACCACTCTTCGTTACCTTATCACTATTGCCGCCATCCAGGCTCTGCTTGCTTCCCCATTTCTCTCTGAGGATCCCTGGAGTTATCTCAAAGGAGCTTTCGACCTGGGGCGCGTATTCCTGTACAAGTGGACGGTCAATTGGAGATTTGTTGATGAGCCTACATTCTTGAGTCCAACCTTTGCCCTCAGCTTGCTTGTAGGACACCTCTCTGTGTTGGTGGCTTTCGGATTGGTCAGATGGTGTAAACCGGATGGCGGCGTTTGGAAAATTATCAATAGGGGGCTTCGACAGCCACTTCAACCGGCTGGTGTGACCCCCACTACCCCTGATTGTGAGTCTTCAATATAACATATTCTTCATATCTATGCCTCGCTCACCCAGCAAATTAGATGTTGTCACGATCTTGTTCACGTCGAACCTAATTGGTATTCTTTTCGCCCGATCATTGCACTACCAATTTTATTCGTGGTACGCAACGCAAATACCTTTCTTGGCATGGAGAACAAGATACCCACTCGCAATCAAGTAAGTGTTTCGGCAAATCACAAAGTCTTGACCCTGACGAGGATTGGAAAGGCTTATCTTGCTCATGGCAATTGAGTACGCCTGGAATGTATATCCTTCTACGAATCTATCTTCAAGTGTTCTCTTGGCTGGAAATTCGTTATTACTTGTTGGTGTGTGGTTCGGCTTCCCAAACGGGAAGCACGGATAGTAGTTAGAAGAGATTGTAAATTATGGATATGCAGCAGTAAAGACATGTATCGTCGACCATTCAATTCCAGACTCAGAGCCTCTTGTCATTTCCCATCACTGTGACAATTAGCATGGTAAAGAAGAAAGTTACATCAAGATCCACAGTGTCTGCAGCCGTTTCTGCTGCAAGGAAGACAACCCCGACATCAGTGGCCTTCCCAGGGTTGTCTCCCAAGCAGGAGCTTCAATGTCGGGCAATCCTTGAGGACCAGATCTTGGTTATCGACGTGCGTTGGATTGCACCCGGCTATCGGCGCTTCGACTGAGGAAACAACAGGATTTCTTCTCGCCTGCTGAATGCAAAGCCTATGTTAAATTCATTGATAGCCTTCCTTTGGAATTGACCCCTCCGAAGAAGAAAGGGGAAGCCGAGCGAGTGAATTGTATGTTCTACCATTCTCGTCACTGTAGTCTCGATTTCTCAGTTTGATTGTTGGGATAGACAGATTCTCTCTCTGTTCATCGGATTTTGCTCTGAAACTACATCAACTGCTAACACCACATCTACCTCCATTTCCTTATCCAACATCGTCAAGGAAGATTAATACCGATGAACCGAGATATCCGCATTCTTTGAACTCGAATATCAGGGTATATAAATATGGGGCAGGACAATATTTCGGGCAAGTGTTCCATTATACATCGTTCAGCCTTTGAGCTCACGATATCTGGATGTTAGACCACACTACGACGACTCTGTCAAGGATCCTTTGACTGGAGCCAAATCGGAGTGGACATTGCTGATGTACTTGTCTGGTGTGGAGGACGGTGTACAAGGTGGCGAGGTTTGTCAAATAATCTCGTGTCCTGAGAGAAGGTATTCCATGACATGAATTTGCAGACCATATTTTATAAGGAAGAGAAAGGGAAGCCTCGTGAAGAAATCATCCCTTCACTTACTCGAGGCACAGCACTGTTACACAGGTTAGATCCTTTTCATAGTCAGGGCTGTTCCGATAATGATGCGTTTTCCAGGCACGGTCAAGAATGTATGCTACATGAAGGATCTCCAGTCATAAGTGGTACCAAATATGTTCTGAGGACTGACTTGATGTTTATATGTTAAGAAAACACCATTGAACAAGGTCATTAAAATACTAATGCCTCCCTCTCTTTTTTTTTGTCGGCATTCCAGCCTCCACAACATCATCATCTCTGTCCTGGTCATCTCTTCCACTGAGCTCTCTTCTCCGTTTTCGTCCCTTATTGTTACCATTGAGTGCTTGCTCACGCATCTCAGCAGCTGCCATGCGCCCGGCTTCGTTCACTCGCTCTTTTAACAATGCAACCTCCTGGTCATCCGTTGGCCACAGTTCCATTTTTTTCCCAATAACCTGCTCTATTCTCTGTATAAGCTCTACGTCATATTGTGTCACCAGCGTTATCGATTTTCCTGCTCGTCCTGCACGTGCTGTTCTGCCTACGCGATGGATATAGTCTTTTGAATGTGTTGGGACGTCAAAATTGATCACTACATCAACAGAAGGGATATCCAAACCACTGTATATGAATGTAAGAGGGGACAAGTATCAAAGTATCCAGGAGCAAAAAACATACCGACTTGCAACGTCCGTCGCTACCAAAACCTTTCGTCCGCCACTTTTGAATTTCCCAAGGGCACCTAGGCGTTGACTTTGCGATAGCTGGCCATGAAGAGGTACTGCTGGAAACCCGAGGGTTCGTAGGATGATAGATAGTCTGATTATTAAAGATGAAGATAAAGGATATCTGGAATCTCAGGAGTAAGAGACATACCGGGCAGCATCGTGAACCGTCCGGGTAAAAATCATGATAGAATTTTGTGCCAAATTATTGGCCAAATAGACCAAAAGAGCGTCTTTGTCTTTTAATGGCATCAAGAGGTAGTATTGAAGGAGGGTGGAGACTGTCTGGTATCTGAATGAAACCATCGAGTGAGCATTTACCAAGATTAAAGAAGCTCAAGAGCATACTTTGAGGAAACTTCTACACGAACTGGATTGGACAAACTTGCTCGCTGAAGTTTCGCGACTTTTGTTGTCATTGTCGCGGAAAAGAGGTAGGTCGTGCGTTCTTTGGGGATTACTTTCAAGATTTTGTCAATACTAGGTCCAAAGTCCATGTCCAACAGACGATCAGCTTCATCCAACACCTGGAAAAGCTTAGAAAATTCCGAGGAGATAGAAGGGACTACTCACCAAAAACTTGATATTCCTCATATTGAATCCCTTGGTTTTCTCCAGATGATCCATTAAACGTCCAGGCGTGGCCACAACGATATGGGGTCGTTTGGCTAGAGCAATAGCTTGAGTAGGCATATCCATTCCACCAACTATCACAGCACAACGAACACCCATTGCTGATCCTAGAGATTCAAATTGCTGGCTTATTTGATATGCAAGCTCGCGGGTAGGTGCAAGTACACACGCAAAGAGGCCTTTTGGTTCCTCCCAAAGCTTTTGCAGGATTGGTAGTGCAAATGCTGCAGTTTTTCCTGATCCAGTGGCAGCGACGCCGATGATATCTCTACCCTCTAAGGCATGGGGTAGAGCCTCGACCTGTATTTCGGTCGGCACCTTAAAGTTGAGGGAATCAAGAGCTTCAAGCAAGGGGTTAATAAGGCCTAGAGATTTGAAGGTAGTGGTGGGTGCTGGAGACGCTGAAGTGCTAGCTTCCTCTGGCGACGGCATGATTATGCCAAATGCAATATTTACTAGAATTTCGACCTCATCTTTTTTCCACGGTCAGTAAAGCGATTAATTAATTCTACCGCATCTCCCACAATGGCTGCGAACCGCCCAATAGTGTCTTGTGCTACCGCACCCTCATTTCTCTTGACAGGAGCTTGGAAGCAAATCCAGGCTGCACTGCGGGCCCAATTCCCTCTCAGAAATATACACTGGAAACCGCCCTCTGGGTCATCTATATTGACAATCCAACAACTCGACGTCAATTTTGTTCCATTTGAAACAGTGCGAGTTGAACATACCTCTCAAGTGCCCGTGACACTTTTGGACAAGCCGCTATTGCACATATACGTCGTGACCTGCGAGGTGCTGACTTTAGCATCCTAGCCCAACCATCTCCACTTAATTCCCATGACAGCCCGGAGATCTTGAAACATACAAAACCACTGTGAAAAAGCAGGTCAAGGACTGGCACAATACCGTGACTTCGCGCAAAAATCAAGAATGGCTCATTCTACATCTTGTCAAGGGTGATATTCCGGCTCCGAGTGGAGGGAAGCTCTTCCATCTTAAAGGATCGGTCTTGGACAAATTGAAAACAGATTTTAATCAGGACAAGCGTGATAGGTAGGTAGGATGCTGCTACTACAGACTTTGAACATCTGATGAGATATGTCTAGGTGTATCCAGGTTACATGGTCAGCAGCGAACGACAGTCCTTTGGTCTGGGGAGAATTTGGCAACAAAGTGAAGGACTGCCTCATGTTTGCATTTGATGCCTCTGTCCATCAACGCAAAGAAGAGGTCAGGCGGTCAGAGAGTCAGCGGCAGATGCCAGGCTGGAATTTCTGTACGTTTTTCATCCTGAAAGTGAGCTCCGGATTTCTTGAAGAGCGCTTTTGACTTACTAATGTCAGGAAAGCTTGGCGAGCACTTACGAAGGAATGGACCTTCTTGAAGAAGCATTGCTGCAATTCAAAGAGCTCGAACGATCATTTAGTCACATCTGGAGGGAGAAGAATTTCTCTTGGTTCGGTCCCCTAATTGACGTTGCATCCAAGGACGACACACTACCACTACTGTCAGTCACCAAGAAGCCCTATCGGGACCTCATTTTAGCCAATACAATTTCCGTCTTCGACCTCAGGATCTTTATTCTTGCACGGCAATGCGAGCTTCTCGCGAAATTAGGGAGGATCAATGATATCGCAACTAATGCATTGAGCTTTCTTGCCCGGTTCAGTCAACGCCTTCGAACAATAGCTGTAAGTGGACTCAGTTTATCTACTTGAATACCCTTGGACCCAATCTCGCGAGTCCTTAGGATTCACTTCCGTTGTTCTTCGTTGAATCATGGATATATTCTTCTTCCCTCAGCATTGTTCAACAATATGACGCCTGGTTTCCTGTCGGAGCAGATGGAGGCAAACTTAATTCACTATACGCGAGCAAAGGAGAGTTATACGAGACGGCACGGCGTCAGGTCGGTACCGGTGTGAGCTTTGAATGTGACCATTCTCATCAGACAAAATCTCAGCTTGACATAATTGGCGTCCGAGCTGGACATCTACCTTCAAATCCCCCATTTTCTGTTAAACTTTCTTCAGGGAATGCTGTCTCCAAGAGTAGTTCTGATACATCAATCAGTAACGAGGATTTGTTAAGGGCGACAAATAATCGAGAGGACTTCTATAAACTTTACATTGACGTCACAAACCGCGCAATCTCGGCATATACAAAAGCAGGGCGGAGGAAATCTGCCCTTAAACTCCATGGGAGTCTGGCTGCACTTGATTTGTACATCTTCAACATCTCGGAGTATGATCCAATCGCTGATTCACCTGTCCATGCAGGCATCGAGAACGATATAGTAGCGCCTTCTCTACCTATAGTTCCCTCCCCGTTCATTATGCACCGCATACATGGGCCGGACTAGAGTCTTACATGCTTTCGCGGGCTCTTGATACGCATGATAAAATGAAGCAACCAAAAGACAAACAATGGATGCACAATGTGCTCTCGTATCTTCGTAACTTTGTTGGATGCCAAGGTTGCGACTTGCTGGTTCATGACACTGATAAAACGGACTATATCAGTAGACTAGTATCTTGTTTGATTGACGCTGCCCACGATCTGGGGTTAGGTAGGTCTGTTTAACTTCCGGCAAGTTGTGACTCAATTTATTGTTTTGTAGAAACTGTTCTACCTGAACATCATATTCTAACTCCAGAAATAGCACCAGACATTGAACTTGCGGGGACGCAAGATGGTGCATATGTCAATCTGAACGTTTCCAACCAGCTCCCTTGCGTGTGTTACTCGGAATATCTTCGTGACAATTCTCCACGTTAACATTCAGATTAGAGTTTGGCTACCAGCAACGTTCAGATCACTGTATTTGGTCGCGAGTCCGAAAAGTTTTGCTTTACAGCTCCATCCTCAAACTTATCACCTGGTAAGAATGTACTACGACTTTTTTGTCCAGTAAGTGCCGATGTCATTATATTCAAGACATTCAAACGCTACCGCCCCCTTAGTCAATCACAATGGGCAAATACCTCATCCAGGCCACTGAAATCCGTATTGGAAAACTCGTACTTCACTGGGATAACCGAGGAGTCAAGATGTCAACATTGGATAAACAGCGCAATGTCATATGCGTTCCACGAGATATCCACGCACTCTACATCTCGGTAGACCAATCACCTCGGAGTACGTATGATGTGCAACATCCAATGATCCATTACTGATACCGACCATAGTTGAGCTAGGCAAATCGCCAACCATGTTGTTGACTATCTCAACAGGAAGGAATGATATAGATCGCTTGAAACTACGCCTTGCTTGTCCAAATATACTATGGAAATACAAGGAGGCTCGTACTGAAGGTACCCTGTCTCCTGACCGATACGAGATATTTCTGATCACACATAACTAATAGGCCAAGAACGAATGATGGAATCCGATGACGACGGACTTGTTTTACAGAACCTTCAACGAGAGAAGGAGTACCCCTTGATTCTTCCACATTCCAACGCCTCTGCTCTGCATGACTTGGTGGGTAACAGGTGTTTAAGAAAAATAATCCCTTGACTCGTTGACTCGATAAACAGAAAATTGAAATTGAAATAGAGTACGTTACAAGAGAGCAGCCATGTCTGGAGCGTAAGCTATTTTTGACACGGGTGTTATCCACGACATTACCGCTATCGGTCAATGTACAAGATTTTTTCAGAGGATCTAGGTTAGGGATCCCTATTATTCGACGCCTTCCATTTTAACCTTGTTGCGGAGTAGATTGGTCTCTAAGTATACCGTCTCTACGACGAATCATCAACATATCCGAATTGCATCGGCGGAGCTGGAAATGCCTTCAAACGGTATTGAAGGTGTCACTATCGTATCTCCCTCTTCTGTTTCAAAGATTGTTGTAAGCAAGTGCATATCCTTCTCTATAGTCACGATAACCAACACAAAAAAGATGGTGACGCCAGCACAGCCCGCAAATTTCTTGTTCGCTATAGATTCGTTATCGGGTCCTGGTATGTCTCCTGACCAAACTGACAAGTGGACTCCTCACTCAACTCCTCCAAGTACAAGAATCTCTTACTCTTATAATCAAATACCGCCTTCTTCGTAACGGTAAATCAAAATGTTTCTGATGCTCTTCATCTGATGGCCGTGTAGAAGTGAAAGACTTGATTGAGACAGAAGTCAAGCGGGTTTTAAGTCAAGACGAGTTAAAAAGCCTATTTATACCTCTGGTCAATCATTTTGTCGAAGCGTTTAGAGTCGATACTTCTTGGGCCGAACTTTACAGGGTCACAGGTGAACTTGTCGTTCCAGAGGTGCCCCAAGATTCTGCTTTCGGTGATAGATTGAGCACTATAACAAAAGTAAGTCAATATATCCTCCTCCTTCAAATATACTCAAAGTGCTAGGCGCTAGCACGACATAAGCTTTGTGACAGTATTCAAGGAAACTGGCGAGAGATCAGGATACCTGTCGATGTGCCCCAAATGCAAGTGCGTGCGCCACATTCGTCGTCTTATGAGCTGTCTTGATTGATTCTCCATTTCTATATCATTCAGATTGTGGCGGCAGCACGCATCACGATTTTGGGAACGCCGTTTGGTAGTGTCAAAAACTCGGGATCGATGCCGCCTTTGTATGCTGGACAACCAATTTCGGCAGAGCTCAGGATAGACACTTCTTTCCATTGGAGCCCAAGTGCGAATGACCGTAGCCAGGAGTTCTCGATGTGGTACAATATTGACGAAATTATTCGGGACTGGCTAATTAGCGGTCCGAAACAGGGTGAATTTGTGGCGAAGGTGAATACATAACCAGGGTTTTTTTCTGACTCCTCAATCAACACCAACTGACACTTGGCGCTTCTCCTTAGGATAAAGGTTCATTCACCACTCGAGTGACTCTTTTGGCACTGCATCACGGAGAGCTGTCACTGCCCACAATCAATATCTCAGCGCTTGATACGAGTTCTATGGCTGTGCCTACAACGGAAGTGTTCCAGGCGCACGGTGCCGAAAGGATATTGATACTCCCTCGCACAGGGAGAAGTACCTTTGTCGTCGGAATGACTCCTGTGTAAACTCTCTGAGCTATCTCTGCCAATAGTCAACATGAAGAATAGATGGAGCTGACACGGTGACTAAATATGTTAGAAAAATAGTAGCCGTCATCCGTATTCCGTTTAATAATACTGAAATATTATATATTGAATTTGAGTAGAGGGATAGAGGAATAGAGGAATAGCTGAGGAACGCTGAAACGGTTTCTTTATGATAGAAAAAAACCCAAGCAAGAAGACTGCCCCAATGAGGCTCGAACTCATGACCTTCCGATAGCATAACTACGATGTAGACATAACAGTCGGACGCTGTAACCAACTCAGCCATGGGGCAGCTGCCTATGTGGTAGATATAAGTAGTTATATTCATTCCGCTATATATGTAGCATTGTGGTCACTGTTTTTTCTATTTATTCTTACCTCCCGACCTTTCCTTGGCTCAATGTATATAGCAACACCTATCCAAAAGAAGTTAAACGTCATTTTTCCTTCCTATTGATTGACTATCTCCTGAAAGAAGAAGATTCAAGCTTTAGGACTTTCCCTCTACCCCTAAATGCTGGTTTACCTCATAGCCTTGTGCTCTGTTCATTAACCACTGATCTGGGCGTACTTTAATTCAATCAAACTTTAGGGGTTACAGAATTAATAGTGATCTCTCGAAGCATGCCAGGGCATGACCACCGAGAAGGTTCCTTCAGGATTGGGCCTTCGTGTGTAACCCCTAGATAAGGAATTCTTTGTATATGATCATGGCGATAGAAGGGAACGAAGCAGAATGGATTTCAATAACCTCCTGAGATGAATTTTGTTCATAAACCCCTATATACACTTCAATGTATTGGAACAGCAAGAGGTTATATATGAACCCGGGGACGAACATAATGATAATAAGTTTGTCAGAAAAGCACAAAAATTAACGTCACCTGAGCGATTCGAACACTCGCGGTCAAAGACCAACCGCTGACAACTTAATCGAATTAAGTAGCAGGCAATCCCGTTAACCACTCCGGCAAAGTGACTTAGTACTTATGTGGTATTTGAAACCATATAATGATAAGTGATCGTTTCGTGAGACCGTTACAATGAAAATCCTACATAATCCTGGAATCTGGAATGTGAATGCTTCTGCAGGGCTCTGAAGCCTCCTGACACCATGTCAAATTATATTTACGTTGACTGCGAGGCGATGAATTCGTGCATGTATGCAACGAGTTTATCGGTTTGTGCCTCTGTTATAGCATTATATAAGGACACACGAATACCTAGATCACATATTTATCAGCCAACCATCTGAAAGGTGACTCGAAAGAAAAAGATTACCTCCAACAGAACTTTGACATAGAATCAAAATGATCGCCACGCACATCAGTAAAAAAAGGTTAAAGACAGCGTAAAAGAACCCACCGGTGACCCTTGATCCCTGTCATCCCCCTAACCTCTGCACCTTCCAAAAACGCTTTTTCCTTGTCCTTATCAAGCACCGTAAACACAACATTCATCCAACTTGCCGATTCTGGCTGTACACGTCCCTTAAACACGCCTTTGTCCTCACCATCCCTCAGCGCCCCATAGACCTTTTGTGCTTTCCTTCTATTCAAAGCTTCATAATATTCAACACCTCCTAATTCGCTGCTCCTTTTCAATACTAAACCGGATATATAGATGGACAGCACAGGAGGAGTATTGTACACGCTCTTCGAGTCCGCAAGGGTCTTGTACGCCATCATCCGTGGCACAGGTTGTGCATGGAACGTTACGGCAGCATCAACATCGACGATACAATCATTTCTCACAATCAAGATCGTCAGTCCCGCGGGGCCGATGTTTTTCTGAGCTCCAGCAAAAATAACAGCGTGATCCGCGAGTCTAGGAATAGGCCTCGACATAAAACTCGAAGAATAATCCCCGACTAGGGGGACGAGTCTATCTTGGGGTAATAAATGGAACGGGAACGTCCCCTGAACGGATTTGTCGTCCTTGTCCACCAACTCCACGTCATGCCTGAACTGAACCCCGTCAATGGTCTCATTCTCGCAGTAATAGATTAACGCTGGGTTTTCCGAGAATTTGTACGATTCGTGCGGAGGAATTGAATCAAAGGATTTTTTATCTTCCGAGTAGTTCCGTCCGTCCGTTGCGACATTGACGATATAGTTGCCTCCATTGTCAGACAACCTGCATCCCTCTTCATAAGCAGACTTGCTCCAAGAACCAGTAAGGACATAATCCAAAGACCTGTTCTCCAAATCGGGAAACAACAGGCGATGGCGAGCGAGAAGGTTGAGTACGACAGCAGAAAACTGCGCAGTTCCGCCACCTTGAGTGAACAAGATGGAATGTGTGGGCGGAACGGAAAGCTGCAACCGGACAAGTGCCGTGACATCGGACAGGAAAGCTGTAAATTCGGGTGAACGATGTGAAATCTCGGCAATCCCGACTCCTGTATTGCCGAAATTGAAAAGGCCTTTTGTTGCCTCCTCTAGGACAGAATCCGGCAGAGCAGAAGGCCCTGCACCAAAGTTGATGAGGCGAGGCGATTCGGCTGACATCATTGGCGATTAGAAACCTGACTCAATCCGTCACATAATCTTTAAGTGGATCACATAATCATCATCACTACATGCAGAAAATTTATTCAGACGGAGCAGATGCATGCAAAAAGTACACAGTACTAGTTAAAAAAGACACAGATCCACACAGTGGTCCACACAGTGGGATCGATATAGTCCTTGAGATCGTAAAGGCAAAGGCTGACTCGGAAAGAAGCCGCCGATACAGGAGGTGGAAGAGATCAGAAGAGTACATACATACAGACAATAAATCAGGAGTAGATGAAAACAGCGAGGTTATAAAGGGGCAAGTACAATAAGCAGATATGATAATGTAGTTCTAGAGCATTGAGATTAGGCGTTACATACGATGCAAATGGATTCATGTGGCGTATTATGAACGAGCCAGAGGAGGTCAAATGAAGAGCAGATCAAGTCACGTCGTAGTAGACAGAGGCGAAAGCGCGGCCAGAAAGTGGATTACAAACAGAGGCAGATATGCCATCGAGCGAGGTCGGTGGCGATGGGTGAACGGTTGAGATTAGACATCGTCATCGTCGATGTGGACTGGCATGAGGTGACGAAACGTAACGCGAGTGGGATCAAAGTCAAATCTAGGGGCCGGCGTTGAGGGCCGGGAAGGGATATTGCGAGCTGATAAATTACAGATGAGATGGTGGAACAAATCGTCAGGGTCGTCATGGGTGGACCGGGAGGGGGATTGAGGAGTGGAAAAGGGACTGGACTTGAGTAAGGGTCTTTGACGGCGAATGGGGCCAGGGCCAGCATGGGGAAGGGTAGAGAGATCAGCGATGTCGGCTGGGTGAGCGAATTCACTGGGGGACACATCAAGAGAAGCTATCCACGGTAGCTTATCAAAGGCGTGCAGAGGCAGAGGTTCTGGCTGGTATTTGACGCGTGATGCCTGGCGACGGCGGCGGATGGTCTGCACGCAAAGTGGCCTTGCCCTGCGGTGCGGACTGGGCGAACATGGAGGCTGGGTCGTGAGGTCAGTGTCAGCCACAACACAAAGAAAAAAAGGACACACAGCGGCACAAGGACCAGAGGGATGGGGAGGAGACTTGAAACGAGGAAGGGACTGTGAAGGGGGTGAGCACGAGGCCGGTGCGCATCGACAACATTGTGCTCACCGGGAAATGACAGGACAAGTTGCCGTCGATGTCCTCAACGGCAGGGAGCAGAGATTGGGGAAGGGTAAGACCAGGCATTCTAGCAGGAGAACATGGTCGATCCAACATATAAACGCCAATCTCACCCACCCCTCTCCACATTATGTAATCATCCGGTAGCAGCTCCTGACTCGCCAAACACGAGGCTCACACGAAGCACCTTACTCGTAGTCAGG
>Ga0153976_1000165_pt1 | contig 20880 bp, 19 predicted proteins | sample TSGA060MetaG_FD_104717 | JGI IMG/M metagenome (GOLD analysis project Ga0153976, IMG submission 104717) | Attine ant fungus gardens microbial communities from Georgia, USA - TSGA060 MetaG | ecosystem: Host-associated > Fungi > Mycelium > Unclassified | place: USA: Georgia, Yuchi Wildlife... | reverse complement strand
TGTAGTAGTCAGCAGGTCACGTCGCAGCCCTGTAAGGCTTGTAGATGACAGAGAACACCTCCCGCGAGTCTTTTCAAGGCACTTCAGGGTAACTGGCGCAAGCTATTCACGCTTCAACTTTCCAACCACGATCTACTTGCGTGTGGCCAGATCTCACGCGGCTTGTTTCTGAAAAATCGATCTCGACCGTGCTGCTCCGTGAGCATACTACTCTGGAAGTCTGAAGATGTCCATCGTGGTGAAAAGCGTGTGCAAGGCGTTGGAACGTATCGCACCACTCAGACTCGCCGAACCATGGGACAAAGTTGGTACTATTCCCATTCCTATGATAAGGTGATCTAATACATCCTGCAGGTAGGTTTGATCATAGGTACAGTCTCATACACTAAGTTATAACATACATACCTGATGTCTTTCATACAGAATCCCCCGTCCCAAGGGCGGACGCAAAGCGCGTGGTATTAACGATAGAGTAAGTAGAATCACTAGCAAGTATTCATTTGCTATCAATAGGCACTAGTGACAAGGGTTCTCCAGCCTGACTACTGCCGTCCTGGAAGAGACACTAAAAGTACCCACAGCACTGGTGGTATCATATCACCCACCCCTCTTTCAACCCGTCACGTCTCTCACTTTGGAAAACCCACTGCAAGCCTCCCTACTCAAGCTATCAGCCGCGGGAACGTCAGTCTTCTGCCCTCACACGAGCCTCGATGCCACCCGGGGCGGTATCAACGACTGGCTTGCAGAAGGCATCACGGGTCTCCAGAAGGCCACCGCAAAAGTCAACATTCTTGGAGAAGTTAAGGGAGAGGAATGTGGTGCCGGCCGGATTGTGACGTTTGATGAACCGATTAATATCGAGGAACTTGTCCAGAGAGTAAAGAAGCATCTATCTTTATCCCAAGGTCTACTGCCTATCTCCTCCCGTGTGCCTATCACGAACGACTGATTATAATGAACGTATAGTTGACGTAGGACGGCCTCTCTCTGATACACCGATTACGTCGGTTGCAATCTGTGCAGGTGCTGGAGGAACGATGCTTTCTGGTGTTGATGCTGACGTGTATTTCACGGGCGAAATGCAGCATGTGAGATCGAATTCTTCTTCGCCTGCACGTTCCTAAACGGTTATTGCAGCACGAAGTTCTTGGCGCCATTGCAAGGGGTCGATACGTCATCCTATGTGAGCTGACTACGCATGGTGTGGCTCGTGTTGTGTACTGATCAAGGATGATGTTAAGGTGGACATACGAACACCGAGCGCGGGTATCTCCCCATTCTAGCAAAGAAGCTTTCGGAGGCACTATCATGCCTTGCGCAGGAGGAGTCGCCTGATGGATTGTCGCCAGAAGAAAGAGCCGAGATCAAGAATTATCAGCTGGACATCTACATCAGCGAAGCAGACAAGCATCCTCTTGATCACATGTAACAGAAGACGACACTGCTCCCGAAGGTTTGGATATTTGATATACGGAACCATATGTAAAGTCTCTTTCCCTGAGACATTACCACCTGTCGGATGCTTAATCGGTCTGCATCAAACGCAAATGCAAAAATGAATACAAGGTCCACTTCTCTTACAAGCCCTTGGCCTTTCACGTGTAAGTGATCCTGGGACTCCCCTCCATGAGTTTGCCATATCCGTTGCTCCGATGCTCCGACGTGATGTAGTTAGATTTAGTACTGATTTGTACCCGCGAAGGACTCGCGAAGGACGTTAAAGAATGATCTCAGGCGAATTCTGAGGGAGCCCCTACAACCCCAAAAATGGAAGGAACTTGATGACGAGTGTCATCTCCGGAGTCCGGAAGATGAAGTATGAGAAGGGCTGGAACATGCCCTTCGCACTCTGCGATACGAGTTGCTTCAATTGAGCGAATATGAGACTATATTTGAATCGAGAGGAGAAAATGCGGAGCGATCATGTGTTGCCAGTCTCGGTGCCTGGCTAGTGCGAATAGCCGCATGATAATGCAAGCGTCATATACTCCCTCACTCGTTGGTCCTCGAGGCACGATGGGAAATGGACAGCGAAAGACCGGTCGGCCAAAATCGAGCCGAAGATAATCGATAAAGGCTTAACGATAGCGCACGATGCAAGTGAAGGAGCACGGTTATGGCTAGAAGACCAAGCGATGATCGATCGCCATTACATTAAATCAGAAATTCGACCGATAAGTATTTTAACCCAAAGTCATCTACCCTGAAAAGTGGTGGCAGGACATTTGAATTGTAGTGCGGGGTAAGGCGTGGTAGTGGAGAAAGGAAGCCCAAGGAAGCTGCCGGGCGCGCTTGAAACACGACGCGGTGATATCGCATATTAGGAACAGAAGTATACATAGGGGGAGCTGCATGAAAGACAATTAGGGCAATTCTAAGAGGGCGTGAATTGTCAGCCGACGACGTATGGTTGAAATGTGAGAGTGACTTGCCGCATTGCGGGGAAAGGTGAGAAAAGTATGTAAATAGACGTAAGTGTTAATTTGGCCTAAATCTGAGCTTCAATAGATACGGGTTGGTTGAGGGGCAGGCTTCAATATTTTGACGTCAATAACATCTCGACGTGATTGTACTCACTGTGAGACGGGTGTCATGCATGCCAAGCCATCCCCTACTAAACATCTGGAAAGATTGTCAGGGGTTGACATGCGCTGACGTCTGTCACTGTTTTTCGCGGTGTAGAATTTAAGAGGCGCGATGAGAATTCGACCAACTTACGGCGTGGGACACTATCATGTTGACGCTGGACTATCAGCAATTTTCAACAAGAAAAGGTTGAGTTCAAAGTTATGTACAGAAATGGAGTTGTTTGACAAGAAAATCTGAAAACGGTTGCAAACCATGCGCGAACGCTACATGTGATCGTAAATGAGCCATGAGGCCGAGAGCGAAAGCGGGCTGGGCGACATGCGATGGTTATGGGCGCAGTGATGTGAGAGCCCAGGCAGACTTGCCAGGCGCGTACCTCGCAATAAAAGATTGGACTGAAGAGTTTTCATTCGTTCGATAAGACTGAGAAAGATAAAAATCGTTAGCATATACTGGCTGAGATGTCAAAGCAGCAAGGGGGTTATCAAACGTCATCGGTAGATACATTATTAGTACTAAGTAGAAACCTTGCTTTTGATTGAAGCAAACCTGACAGGCATTTGTGACACCGTGACAGTAACTCTACACGCATGCATGTCACAGACGCGTCAAATCAAATGCACGTGAAGTTAACGCGTCAGCAGAAAACTCCCACACTCCCTCCAACCTTCTCTCGCGACGCTTCGACTCGTCCAACCTCCCAACTCTGCGACCCAGAGATCATGCCGCCAAATGTCAGAACAGAGCTCAGTTCAAGACACTTACAAGACCTCTCGGATGCATCTATATCTTTCCAGATCCCCGCCGATTCCTCCTCCGCGGAGTTCTTGCTCGCAGATAACAGCAGTGATATTGAGTTTCTGCGCGGAGCTGGCGGGGCCAGTTTTGCCACCGCCGCACCTACTCCAGCCCGCGGAACATTGAAGCTTGGCGATGTCACGCCAAAATTGGAGTCGCACATGTTACATCCGCGACTGCCTAGTCCAGGTCCGTCGACACGCCAGAAGAATGACAATGACCCCCGACCCTCGCGTTTCAAAAATCAAAGCCCCGTAAAAGCGAAGAAGACTCCGCGTGCACCATCTAAGCTTAAGGAGTTAGTAATTAACCAGCCAACCATCTCCGAGGAGCGCCTGGAGTCCCTGCGTGCAGAGGTGGAGACCCTTAAAGATGATTATGATATCATGATGCATGTGGAACCAGCCGCGGTTGTGCAATGCTCTGTCATCCCTATCCTAAACAATACGGCAGCTACAAGTCCGACTGTAAAGCCAAGGTCAATAAGGGCTAATCTTGTAGGTTGACTCTTATTTGACATCAGAATGTGCTCACCAATTTTGTTATAGACGATAGAAGGCGGTCGTAACGTGAAGCCCACTGCACGAAGCAGGATCCCCGTATCGGCTGATGGCACGTTTCCAACTGCAGAACCAACGGTGCATTCGTCTTCTTCGTCGTTGGCTGGAAGCACGCCCATAGACGCCGACCAGGCTCCGCCCATGGACGTTGATATTACCGTGACCTCAGATACTAATAAAGATGTGCGTCTAAGCACAGGGGGGATGGCTGATCGCCTCGTGTCCTACAGCCAAAAACTTATGTCATCAATTGGGTACGTCTGCTGATACCATACCACCGCATTTGCACTGGAACTGATAGGTGGTACCTTTCGTGTGCCCGCTTCTGTCCTATTTCTATTTTCCCTCCTTTCGTGTGATTGCGATTGCCATCGGGGATTGTTGTCCATTATGGTTTGATCTCACTTGATGTGATCTCCGGCAACTTTTCCTGGAAATACCATCACTGGATTCCTCAGTATCTACAAGTCCAAGTCAGAGAATTCTTTCATTGCAGATACTGGTGGGGTCATTGCCAGAACGGGTGACCGCATTGAAACCCAACCTTCCCCCACGGCTCGCGCTGTTCATCCCCGATCTTCACCAGACGCTCTGAGTGGCAACGATCACTCACTCAGGCTTTCAGACATATCACCGCAGAAGCGTGAAGTAGACACTAGCGCCTCCTCCGGTCATTTTTCTATAGGAAAGCGGGAATTATCTCCCATGCGGCCGGCAAGCAAGCGCCCGGCCACTGAGGAAGACCCCCCTTCCCACCAGCACGGTGGCAGCAAGAGGGGGAAACCGTTGTCACACAGTGCTGGAGGGCCATCCAGTCAAGCCCCCCAGCGCTCCACCAAAGCAAATCATGTACATGTCAGCGCGCCTATTTGTCAGGATTCGCGGTGGCCAACTTCAAATTTTCCAAGCGCGCGAACCAAGTACAAGCCGCAATTGAATTCCCACCGCAAGGGGCCGTCTGCATCGACTGTTCCGCGATCATTGTCCTCGCATGGAATAAAGTCGATCAACAAGGGAAAAGGCAAATACATCGTGGGACGGGAGACAGTCTCGACTGGTCGCTCACTGCCACCAACACGAGTCTCAGGCACTTCCCGTGTCCACATTGATGAGGGGGAAGTAGATGGCAAGAAACAGGAGCGGTCGGGCCCTTCTAGAGCTGGCCTTGTGTCATCATTCAAGAAGACGGTACGTGATTAATTAGCGGATTCTTGTCTTATGTGCACTCAATCACTATTCTTGCATAATGACTGCTTCAATGTTTAGGGCATCACGTTACCACCTGCCAACTTGACAAAGCCTGTTGCATTTACGTTTCGCGTGAACGCGCGCTTAGAAGCACGCAAAGAGGAGAAGTTCGCGGCTACCGAGCAGGACCATATGGAGAGCGTAGGCCGACAAAGGCATCCTATTCCCAATTTCAAGGCACTACACGAGGCTCATGAGGCCTCGACTGCATGCCGTAAACTCGTCGTTCCGACAGTCCCGGCACCACCGATTATGCTTAATACCGAAATTCGCGCGAGAGAGAGGGAGAAATTCAACGAGATGATTCGAATGAAAGAAGAGGATCTCGAACGCGCGAAAGAAGAGCACCGGAGACAACGAGAGGCGGAAGAAGAAAGGGAGATCAAGGAACTTCGTAGACAAGCGATCCCTAAGGCAAATGAGGTTCCAAAGTGGTACGCTGATATGCCGAAGAAAGGAGGCGGTGAACGAGGATCAGGATAGAACATTGCATCATATGTACGGTAGTTGTCAAGTCACTGGAGAATCGAGAACATTTGACTATAATTGTGACGCCGGTTTGTATGCTATGTTTTTCGTTATCTTTGCTGCCACGTCTATTTTACATCATCCCTTACAAGCCAGCGCCCTTCAAACTCCATTGCCACCAACCATTATTAAGCTCGCGCTCGCGCACAGCACAGCGCCGATTACACAATCTACTATAAGTTATTCTGGGCTTTACGAACTGGGAAACCCTTGGGGAGTCTGGGAAGACTCGCGTTTAAACGTATTATGGCCGGTGCAAAGTGCCTTTCAAGGCTGAGAAGGCTTGATGGCATCGTGACCGATTGACCCGGAACCTTGTTTCACCTTGGGTTCGATAGTATGTTTATATGTGCCATGCCCTTGTGTGTAACCCTGTGCTACGGGTCTTGATTTCATCCGGCTGTGGGCAGAACGGAATACGACGTTGATTGTGATTTCCAGGGAGGCGGCGCCGACTCCCGATTTTGTCGACAATCTTATCAGTACGGATGTCGTTGTGAAGGGCTGAAGAATAAATTAATGATCTCCCATAAGTTGCACTAGCTAGTGCTGGGATGTTGTTTTCGTGTTCCGTTGCATTCCCCACCTCGGGGGTTGCACGAGATAGCTCTGAACTCAGATCTTGTGTGTGCCCAACTAGGGGAACGTTAACTACGCGCTAACCAAATCCACCGAATTAGACTTTGGCATGGTGCATGGAAAAGGCGAACAGGAAGTTCTTTCTTCAGAGCGCATAGCCCCATTCAACCTAGGCGAAACTCAGGAAGTCGGTTTCCTAGATGGAATGAATGGATTCTAGAAGTCGGATGTAATGAAGGTTTTATCAGCCTACGGCATTGTCAAGAAACGCTTGGGTTATTAGACACGCATGTTCGAATCGTAAAAATGTGTAAAAGACCCGTTGTGGATGAAGGTGTAAGCATTGGTGGAGTTTTTCCAGGTTAGTTGAGTTCTGTCCTTACGATCGGGGATGCAATAATAACGAGAGAAGTTGCCGATATTGTGATTATGCAGGAACAAAGTCATCATGTCATGTTCCTGTCTTCGTCACCTCACGATCGGAACTGAATAATTAGTGCTGTTGCCTCGTATGGAGAGGACGAATCGGTCGGGGGGATGGCGTCAACGTATGCCAAAACGACGAGGCACGCGGTGCCGCAGCCGCAGCGCAAACAGCAAACACGTTGAAGGGGTTCACAAAGGGGACTATTCATCGATTAGCGGGTGCCGCGTCGTGTGAGTGGGGTATATTGATTGCCTCGATGTTTTCGAGATCTTGCTTTGTTACTGCAATTTTGTTGTGTGTAAGATTCAACGAACGTATCTGCCCATCTGTGGCAGCCACTGCCAAATCTCGGCGTCATTAATGTGATGGCAGTGTCAGTTGGGGGAAAAGCAACATGTCCTAGTTGAGTTAGATATAAGTAGATTCGAACTTCCACCACAGCATAAGCAATTTGTACGTTATCATGTATCGAAAAAGTCAATTCGGGACCAAAAGCAGGGAACGGGTGCAAAATGGCCTCGAAAGGTTATCGTGGTGGATGAAATCCCCCTGGCGGGCGCTCAAAGGAAATTCATTACGAAAATGGGTCAGTTATTGATTTCTTCGAGGGGGTCACGAAGCTTGAGCAACTGCTTCTCAGGCTTCTTTGCCTTTTTTTATTTTTGCTGTGTACGAATCTGGTTTGAGCCAGATCAGTGACGCCACAACCCACAAGTAGTACTTTCAATTCCTGGCCGTCGGGTGCGTTTCTTGGTTTCTGTCTACAAAGCCGATAATGGAAGTATGACCGGTCTGCCACAAGGAATCACATAAAAGGTGGGGCTATTCCATCTCTTTTCTTCAGTCAACCTACCAACCAACCAACCATCCTCAGAGCTACTTAACAGTTTACTCTTTCTCAACACAATGCACGCTACCTGCTCCACTCTCTGCATGTCCTCCAAGGCTGCATCATCTTCATGCGAGGAGTCATCATCTACTACCTCACATCACTGCACCCGCCTCTCTACTCCCGTGTCAATGCGCGTCTCCTCTGATAATGACTCATGCACCAACTTCAACGCACCCCAGTGCTGTCACTGCGGTTGGCGCGGTTCCCACTCCCCCAGTTGCCCCTTCCGCTGAGCAAACCGCTCCATCAACATTACGTTTTCATCTATATTTATTCCCTTTGCTCGTAAGTCGCGTTCCCTATTGTTTCACATCATCCGGTGACTCAATGTGACTCTTCACAGACAATTGTTCTCCATCATCGTTCACCTCACCATGTTGTCATTGAATCGACGTTTTCGCATCTATTTTGTCGCATTGTATCAACATACATCTATGCCTCGTGCATAACCGCACGTTAGTCTAGGTCTCGCGTAGATCTCATCGGATGCCCGCAGTTGTAGGATCACAGGAGTAGTCGGAGGAGTGCAAGAGAGGTTGCCGGGTTTCGCTTTGTGGACGCGCCGGGGCGGAAGAGGTATTTAGGCTCACATTTTTGCCGTTTGCCTTGTATGAATATTGCGCTATCACTGATCACCCATCATCATCAATATTATTTACCACATGTTCCCCCTTGTATACCGGTCCGTTAACCGTCAAGCTGAGACGTACGTCTATGAACATGTCATCGTTGCAGTGACCGAACAATCAAGCAAACGTCATCGGAAATGAAGTTGTTACTTCGCTTGTTCCACGTGGGCATGCCAATGATGTATTTTCATGCTACACGTGTCACTGCATGTTGTTCCGCTGACGGAGTGTGGGGAAGAAGGGAAGAAAATGAGTGAGACGTTGATCGCGGAACCTGATCCGATAAACCAAGAAACGCCTCTAAGAAACGTGTTGTTACTAACTTGTTTGTAATATAATGTGTCTTCGCCGAACTATCCGCATGTATGACTGCTGGGAGCTTGTTCACGAAGCGAAAACGTCGAAGATGGAATTGATTTCACGCCCGCGTCTTCAGGTTACGCCTGCGGAAGATAGGTGGAGTCAACCTATACTCGTTGGCGTAAAATCTGGAATCCTAATCCGTTCTATTTCGTGTAACATATCCTCGATAACCTGAATTTATCACCGTAGTTGTTTCTGGCACAAAGGCTCTGGACCCTGGTACTATAATGAATTTTGTGTTTGGGTCATAGACGCTCCATTTCTTTCCCATACGGGCCCGGCTTATGGGCGGCTGCCGATGTCGCTGTCTCCACACCACCACCATCGAAACATACCATGTCTTCTGTTTGGAACCCACTGTCCTTGCACCCTCCTTCTCATTCCGATGCACTGAAGGTGTCTTTCCCGCAAGAACATGTTATGCTCATGACTCTTAACCGTCCAAGGCACCTCAACGCCATGACACCCCAGCTTACCGCTGACATAGCTTCCGTTTTAAGTTGGTTTGATGATGAGTCCTCTTTGTGGTAGGTTTTTGCCACTCAACAGCGGTAAACCTATTCAATTAGCTTTGCCGGTAATTCAAGGGTGGTCGTCGTAACCGGCGAGGGACGCACTTTCTGTGCAGGGGCTGATTTGAAAGCGTAAGTCTGCCGGAGAACTATCATGCCCGTTTTGTTCCTTACGCCCTGGTCCCTTCATTTTCACACCAGCTGGCTTCAACGCCAGACAAGCGACAAACCAAATGATGGAGAACATGTGGCTTCTTCCTTGCATGGATTTGCCTCTATCTCGCGCCGGCACACATCCTGCAAGCCCATGATAGCCGCCGTGAACGGCTCCGCTTATGGGGGTGGGGTTGAAATGATCTTGAACTGTGATATCGTTATTGCAAGCGAAGACGCCGTGTTCGCCCTTCCAGAAGTCAAGCGTGGTGTGTTAGCTGCTCAAGGAGGTGAGTGTATACATCAACGGCCTTTCCATTTCAGTCGACTTCCTCGAGTATTTTGGATAACCCCAAGCGCACGCAAGAGTATGTATAGAACTCGCTAATCGGTATTTCGTTTCTTGCAGTTATTCCCAGGTTAGCCAGAGTTGCGGGCCATCAGGTATCGTTCCCCGTGAACTCATCCACAAATATCTCCGCTCACTGAGAAAACCTCGGGGTATTAGCTTGCTTCGGAGATGCTGTTCTTGGGAAATCCTGTCACCGCTGTCCAAGCCAGAGACAGATTTCGTTTGTGAGTCAAGCCGCCTTACAATCGCCGCCAGTCACAAAGGCAGTTTCTTGATACTGTCACACTACTGATAGACATATGCTTCCCCATCCCTAGTGTCAATATCGTTGTCGAGAAATCGGCTGTTATATCTACAGCACTGGAAATCGCGCGACAGATGACCAGTAACTCCCCCGACTCAGTGCAGAGTTCAAAAGAAGGCCTTTTACTTTCGCAAAAGCATCATTTTGAGGAGGCCGTACAAACTCACTCCCTGAGTTTCGTGAGTAAACGCCTGTATCACGGCGAGAATATCAAGGCACGTCAGTTCTCTTCTATCTTCGTCCCATAAGAACATCGGATTAATGATCCTTCCCCTTGATCCAGGAGGGCCTGATTGCGTTCTCGGAGGTATGGATGCACAGCCATTTTGGTCAACGGAATCAGATTGACGTATTGTTCCGTTCGCTCTTCCGCAGAGACGCAAGCCGAAGTGGTCGAATCCTGCAAAACTGTGACGTGGTTGTTTATTGATCAAGGAATTTTAAAATGGTTATAGTGCATACAAATCTGTTTAGATCCCCAGCTCTTCTGACACATAAGGGCTCCTGTGTGATCGGTGGAAGCGGTGGGATATTTCCAGGGATATACCTCGAGACTTGTGCCCGAGAACTGTGTGATGTTAAGATGTGCCTGATAGGGATGCGAATTTCTGAACTGGGAATTATCGATTATCAAGACTTGACGTCGATAGAAAAAAACTATTTCAGCTTATCACATCATGCAAAAGGAACGTTGGGACGACTGTCAGCTTCCTTCGATTTGGTTTGTCCAAGAGAGATTTAGTATTGCATGCTGCATGCACGAAGAGCAAAAGAGACCTGCCTCGATGTTGCGATTTGATCCGAGTCAACAACAAAACAACCCCAAACTCAAAGATAGCCTGTACTTACGCCGAACCATTCGGGAGAGCATCGAACGATTCAGTCCATGCTCGATGTGGACTCCTCCACCAACTTAACAACGTTATCGCTAGCTTGTTTGTGTGCCACGTAGTGTCGGCCTCTTATGCGGGAATTTATAGAGCCCGCGGGCGCGCACTGGGATTGACCTTTTTGCCTTCTGCATGAATATGATAATTGATGGCAAATAGCGTCACATACAGGACCTTGCGTTTTCGGGATCTAGCCTGGAACCCAAGAAGCACGCAAGACGTGAGAACTTGCTTTTTTTTTCTTCTTTTTTTCTTTTTCTGCTTACAGCGCCAAGACGAACGTTGGACACGTCGGGTGAAAGCCGCGAGTCGATAGAAAACTGCCAAGGTGCTGTTTGATAGGCATGAAGACTATCTACTTGACACAAGTGTCATGAATAGCTCAACTATGTTTTTAGCTGTATATACACAGCATTAAGGTAGCGGAGATGCAAAGGACTCAACCACAAGGCTTTGCGCTCGCAACGATAGCAGAGGTTATTGAAACGCCAAGACCTCATATGTATGACCTTTTAGTTAGTATGTTATCTTCCTTGTGAACACAATCCATTCTAAATCAAACGGCTTCCAGCTGACTTACCGCATACGCCGAAAGGAGATATCCTGAAGTGTAATTTATCCAAGTCCGGTTTGTAAGGTTTTTCAGGCTGTGAAGAAGTGGGGAGGCAAAACCTTGGTAGGTTCATTGGAAGGCGAAATTCGCGGGATTAATGGGTGCGGGGGGTGAGTAATCAAATGCTCAGCTGTCACTTCGTGAAATTAGCTGTAACTTGAAATACACAAACAAGTCAGGGTAGTTTGAGCCCCCGTGAAAACAATCTTGCCCGGGTGCAAAAAGGCGGGAAGGGCCAAGTGAAAGAATCTCGCAGGCGGCAACGGCCGTGGTAGAGCCTTAATCATCGTCCTAATATTATCAGATAAGGTGGTAAGATTATCGTGGGGCCCGTACAGCGGGGAAGGGTCGACGTGATTCATGAAATATGGCAAAGAAACAAATCATCAACTGTGCAATAAACATAAAGTGCATTATCAGTGCGGGGAAAATGCGCCGTCACCTTGGATTGATACAATGCCCTACACGATCATTGTCACGATGTGCTAAACGGAAATATGGCATTCCGTGGACGCGGCAGTAAAGGGGGGGGTGCTTCAGTCTGCGAATCCGGTTAATAACCCAAAAGTGTCAATGAAAGTTCACCCGAAAGCATACGAGAAATGTGTGGCTGACAAGACTGAGTCGGAACCTAACCCATTCGACTTCTTAGCTTCACGCATTAATAAGTGCAAGGAACAGGCCCGGGTCTTGAGCTGGGCACGAGATCACGTTTTGATGATCGCCACGTGCTTTATAAGGAATATGATCAGCGCGTGCAGAGGCTTTGGAGGGTGCCGATCATGAAAACAGGAGCTGATTGACGCGCGCTTGCCTCATAGACAACGCAAAACCGCGCGAATAGATGTGCTCTAGGCTCGGAGCATCTTCTGTTCCATTGAGAACACCGAAAATCGGCGAACTTCTGATTTTCTTTTTAAGGTTCCAGCCAATCCCAAAAGGCGTACGAGGAAGTAATTCAGCGTAAACCAGGGGAAGCCCAAAGACGGTTCAGCAATGAAGCTGCACTACCAAATCCATGTATCAATTATGAGTCATGGCTGGTAGTCGTGCATGGTGCATTGAGGCGTACGACACGTACATCTGAATGTTGGTGGCGCGCTCGCTACCTGGGAAGTCATCAGGAGTTCAGTTATTTGATGTAGGAAGTCGAGCCACTTTTTTCAAATTTCAACTCAGCGTTTTTGCTTTTATGCTTTGGAAGTATGATCCCACGCCTAACGCTTCACCGAAGATAGGGAGTACACCACGTTCGAACACAGGCCTAAGTGGAGCGTGCCGAAACCGGCAGAACGCCACACTAGAAGAGATCATAGCATCAAGGAGAGCGTACCTGACCACTTGCGTCGTTGCTCAGAGAAACAGCAACATGAGGCTGCATCAGCTGAGCTGAGCTTCAGCGCCGATTTTTGACAGATGCGTGATTAAACAGCTCTACGACGTAAGGGCGGATCACCTTTTTTTTTGCTTAGCTCCACAAGTAAGCAGAGGCGGCGCGGAGTGGAGTATCGATATAGAGCTCCAATAGAACCAGGGAGGCCACAGACGTCATACACCAGCATTAGAAACGACATCCATTTTTTTGTGCAGGGTCGTACATATGTCATACGGTTGAGGTCATGTAAAAACATGTTTCGGCATGCATATTGGTCAGCATTGCATTGGGCATGAATTCACATTGCCCAGCGTTTCAGTGAGTGCGGTACAGAAGTAGAGTTTGCTTATCTGAAAATTTTCCTAGGCACGCCAAGAGGGTGGCGGCATCAACTAGATCCTCATTCGCAGTACAGCATGGCCATGTAGACCCCCATCAGAACCAGTATACAAACCGGATACATCCGCACCTGTCCTAGTCGGGATTCATCATGATCGAGCGCTGGTCTTTATGACTGACTCCTATTTATGAGAACGGATGTGCTGATTTCCATAGGAAACGGGAGTTTTCCTTGGGCCCACACCGACTGGACGGCGAACACGGCTACAGAGCCAATGAAACGCCGTTAGATATGAGCATTGCGAACGTAGGTATGAGAATATTGTGGGAGAGAAGAACACCATCACGGTATCATCCGTGACTAAAAAGATCAAAAAATCCACAAACATCGCGGTTTTCTCTGCGGAGTCGCGTCCTTGGGCGCGGTTCTTTCCGGTCAGAAGAGCTTTGAAGGGTCGAGACCACAATCCGACAGCGCACAGAGAAGATAAGCACGTGGCAGTCGTCGGGGTGATTTGACATGCGGGAGAAGCACGGCCAATATCCACTGTAGACATCCTTGCTGACTGAAAACAAGAATTATTGGCTGTCCAGAATACATAGAATCACCCACGTGAATTGTGAAATACATATCCACTCGCTATTCTGCCTCGCGCAAAAATCCCTCCGCCTTGGGAAGTTTACGAGTTGGGATACTCGGAACCTACGTAGTCAGGATGTGTACCGTTAGTGCCCTCGGCAAAAGAAAGAGACAACTCCCGTAGCGCGGAGGAAAATGTACCCGTCGGAGTCAGGAGCATGAATGTACCGGTACACAAAAGTTGAAGTACCGTACTTTGACCGCCGGATGTGAGCAAGCGCTGATCGCGACTTGGGAAAGAGAAGCGGACTAAATAGTATGAGCCTCGATGGAAAGCCGCATCAGTGGGTTTCTAAGGTAGCTGTTCCGCATTATAGCATTACCAAGGACGCACATGGCATGGAGTTCGTAGCCTCAGACATTTTCTTAAGCTAAATGAGCAAGCTATGACTGGAGGAACGGCAAGATTGATTGCCTTGGATAAAACAAATCGGGTCAAGCATTCTGCCTGTCTTCGGTCGCGAATTTCAGCAATGAGTGATTGGAAGTGATTATTTCTGGCAACTTTCATCAGGTTAGATCAGGGATTGTGAGCGACTGCCTACACGAGGATGTATAATTATATCCTGGAACTCTTTACGTGGAACCTTTCTCTATTGAATGTGCATCGTGGAGGGGTGTCGTACGACAATTTCATGGGTCTGTTATTAGGCTCAAATTTAGAGTTAAAAGGAGGTACACAATTACCTACCCCTAAAATGCGCACATCAAGATACCTGAATAGCATTGATGAGTCTTATTAATAACAGGTCATACAAATGAACTTATATGACTTAGTACATACTTCACATTCATCGAGATCTGTGCTATCAATTGACTGGCGGCTATGTGGTACCGCCGGACATATTCTCGGTGATTAGTTGAGTTCGCAAGGAGTTAATGCCAATGAGCAATTTAAGCGAGCTCAATGGTATTACGTGTTTTCTTCTACCGCATATCACGCTCTGTGATAAACTATGGCCAGCTCTCGCTGTTCCGTGCGTGGCGCCATGTATAATGTCATGCTTGTATCAGGTACCATTTTAGAGATGCACAAACAGAACCGAATGATCCATGGTTCATGGGTTTGCAGAATGACACGTCGAGTCAGTCCCCAGTGTCCAGGGTCGCGGTTACGATGAACTCGACACTACTCGCAATGCAAGGCATGAGAAAAGACCAATCAAAAAAAAGGCGCAGAAACTTACTATTGCGCAAGACCAGCAAGCTGTGATAGACCCGCCACGATCAACGATCAGCTGCGCATTATTTTAAGCTACTCGCAGTCTTCGACACGGTGACACGGCTGACTTTGACTGAGGCAACACCCGACTTCAGCTACATGTTTCGATGACATTTGTAATAGCCATACTATACGGGATGTACATCCAATGGGTCGTTTTCAGCATAGCCAGTCTGAGATCATTGTTACTAGACCGTTTGCGTCGTCTTGAAAGCCTACCTCACCCCAACGACTCGGAGGGCTTGGTCACGGTGCTATAAAAAGTGAGTAGGGGGACTTTTCGAACGAACCCAATCTTTCCCTCGCTTAGTCTTGAAACGCGATTGCTGTTCTGAATGAACGCATGTTGGTGGTCTTGACCCTTAAATGTAAAGGTTTTGCGTCACCCTAATTCTGCAGGCGCGCCTTCAAATTCAAACGCGTCCTAAGACAAACAATAATAAACATGTCGTTGTCGATTGTCTGTTGCTCAAACAAGCTTTTGATATGTAAAGACGAAACTTGAATTTCTGGATCGCGTCCTCATGATCGCTAACGAAAGTTCCATCTCGATAAACAAATTTTTTTTGGTGAGTGATTGCATAGATCGTAGCAGACGACGGCTGACATAGTGTTGCAGTGGTTAGTCGGAATGAAAGCCGGGCGCTTAAGCTTCAACCTGTATTGATAGCTGTGAAGTACACGAGGATAACGCATGTATAACGCACCACTCAGACAATACTCAAGTCCCATCTTATAGCACTCACGTTCGACGAAACCTCCGACCGCTCTGTTCAAATTGTATCTGTGCCATCGCATCCCAATAAACACTTTTTCTGGTGAGTGATTGCATAGATGGTAGGAGATGACAGCTGAGATAGTGCTGCAGTGGTTAGTCGGAATCCTGGGTGACAACCATGTCTTTGCAAGCCAAAACGCAAGAGACACGAACGATATGGCCCCGCCACAAATTTGAAGGACACACTGATTGGGTCATGGGTGTCATACACCTGCCAGGCGGACAACGGATGATGACCTGTTCTTTCGACGGTTCGCTGCGAGTATGGAACTCGCAGAGTGGAAAACAGTTGGGAATAACTGGCGGAATGGAGAAGGAAGAGTGAATGCTATAGCATTGTCTCCAGATGGAACAAAAGTAGTTTGCGGAACTAACAACAGTGAAGTGCTATTGTGGAACATTGATACGGAAAAGATCATCTGGACGGGGCAGCATGCGGGATATCCCAAATGTGTGTGCTGGAATCGAGACGGCGAGCGAGTTGTGAGTGGATCTTCTGATGGGGCAGCAAGGGTATGGGATGTGGAGAGCGGAAAGACTGTCCTAGAAATCGAGACCGGGCTCACGGATGTGGAGGCGATGATCTGCTCGCCAGACACAACTATGATTGCAATTGGGGGGTACAACACGAATTCGGATTCAGAGGGAAAACCCCTTAACATCTGGGATGCGAAGACAGGCGAGTTCATCACACGTCTCAAAGGACACAGAGGGAGTGTGGCTTGCCAAGCTTGGACTGCGGACGGAAAGACACTTATCTCTGGGTCAGTCGATTCCTCGATTAGGACGTGGAATACAGCAACTTGGCAGCAGATCAATGTTTTGACCGGGCACACCAGCCTTGTCTCTGGCATTGCATTATCTGCGAATGGACTTATCCTCGCAAGTGCATCATGGGATATGACGGCGCGATTGTGGAACCTAGAGAACGGCCATCCCATCGGTACACCCCTCCAGCATCCAGACTCGGACCTTGCGGAGTGCGTGTCATTTTCAACGGATGGAAAGCTACTACCTACTGGCTGCTCTAGCGGCAATGCATACTCATGGGATATTGCTCCAATTGTCAAAGCAGCTGGCCTCGACGAACTTCTGTTGAGCCCAAATGTGAGTTGTCATTTTCTCATATCTCCCTACCAACTAAACACACTATCCTAGGAGGGTGGCGAGTCGTTGCTCAATGTTCGCCATAATTTTTTAAATCTATTTCATTGAGTCTAAACACATGTATTCCAGCCTCAGGCTGATGCTACACAACATCCACGACAGCGGCGAGATGTCCATCGAATACCGGAAAGGTTTTTCGACGACTCACCTCGACCTCGTCATCCTCACATATGTCATTCGTATCATTATATTTTTCCTGACCTCAGTATCTTTAGTCCCCCGGAGCTCGCGAAACCATGCTCTCCACGAGCCAACATCATTCCCCAAGACCCATACTGCTCGGTCACGTATCCTTGCTATTTCGACGCACGCACCACACTACAAACAATACGACACCCCGACCACACCTTTTGGAGCGAGCCCGAAATCCTTTCTCTGGCACAAATCATAGTCAAAATGACGAAGACATCGAGTTCCAGGACCATCGCCAAAATGTAGTTGATGTACCCCTTGCAAAGGGCCACTTCGTAAGTACTCCTTGTTTCCATTTCGGACGTTCGACCCTAACGACATCATACAGAAGAATTACTCGGCGAGAGAACTACTGATGAAGAGAAAGAAAGAGAAAGAGAAAGAGACAGCGGCGGCTGCGAAGAACGCTTCTGCAGGCAGCTCACGACCTTTCCAGGGCACTGTGCAGCACTCTGGAGGAGCGGCTCAGGCCCAGCCATCCTCAAACCTGCATGTCACTGTATCCACTTCGTCCACCACACCTGCGATTGCCAGCACCCCTGCAGCTACCACGTCGATGACCTCACCCCCTGATGTAATAATACTGAGGGCTGGACGTTGGACTCGCTTCAAGCTCTTTATCTGTTGTGTATCTGCTCAAGCCATTGACGGTCACCATTGATCTATCCCTTCCGCCATATAAAATCAAATTTGCTTTCGCAGTTCTCATTAACGTCACCCATCGTCTGCTCCTGCCCATATCTGCTACAGCAATCACATTTTTTCAACATCGTTCCTGATCGGTCTCTTCTTATAATGTTCGAGCGTCACAATCTATTCTAGTACTTATTGACTGTGCTTTGTGCTTTACCGTTCGTGCGATTCTCCTGATCATTTGACGACACGCGGAACGTCAGCAACGTCGAATATCATTGGATGCGAGGCTTTTACATTGGTAAGTGCTTGAAATTTGGTCAGACAATGATTGCGAGATGCGCGAGTTTCGATACTGGCCATTATGTGTACGGTTCTTTTGACATTGTCGTGACCGATGAAGAGCGGAAAGACTGTCCTAGAAATCGAGACCTGGTTCAGGGATGTGTAGGCAATGATCTGCGTTACGATGAACTTGACACTACTTACAATGCAAGGCATGAGAAAAGACCAATGAAACAAAAGGTGCAGAAACTTACTATTGCGCAAGACCAGCAAGCTGTGATAGACCCGCCACGATGAACGTTCAGCTGCGCATTATTTTAAGCTACTCCCAGTCTTCGACATGGTGACACGGCTGACTTTGACCGAGGTAACACCCAACTTCAGCCACATGTTTTGATAGCATTTGGAATAGCCATACCATACGGGATGTACATCCAATGGGTGGTTTTCAGCATAGCCAGCCTGAGATCATTGTTACTAGGCCGTTTGCGTCGTCTTGAAAGGCTGTCTCACCCCAATGAGTCGGAGGGGCTTGGTGCTATAGAAAGTGATTAGGGGGACTTTTCGAACGAACCCAATCTTTCCCTCGCTTAGTCTTGAAACGCAATTGGTGTTCTGAATGAACGCATGCTGGTGGTCTTGAGTCCCTTGACCCTTAGATGTAAAGGTTTTGCGCCACCCTAAGAAGTTCTACAAGCGCACCTCTAAACGCATTCTAAGACAAACAATAATAAACATGTCGTTGTCGATTGTCTGTTGTTCAAACATGCTTCTGGTATGTAACCAAACTTGCATTTCTGGATCACGTCCTCATAATCGTTAACGAAGGTTCCAATAGTTGATGAACGCTTTTGCTGAGTCCCCGAGCATGGCTGGAGAAGCTGAAAGAAATGTAACTCAGGCTACAACTGATGGTAGAAGGGTATCCTATTCCATTAGATATCTGCATACTCAACTGGTCCGCTCTGCTTCAATAGTCCGGGCAGCGCATCACCCGCACCCGCAGACGTGAGCTCAGGCCAGTTTCCGAGGAGCTCTCAGTCCTACCCTACCCCACAAAGGGCAGCCTCACCTCCATCACGTCCTAAAGGTGACTCGTGTCTATAGCACACATCATGATCAAGGACTGTCTAAATTTCCGTTTCCTTGAGCAAAGGTGGCATAAAATGAATGATTATCAAGGTATGAAAGCATCTCTTTGATGTCCATGATTTTGTTCCCCGTCTGGGCACATATCAACCTCGCGTGCACCACTGACTTAAATGTCGCCAGCCTCTTGCCTGCATGACCGCGCTCAAGGACTCCTTATGCCAGCCAAGTCCTGGCTCAAGTGAGGCACGATGTCTCGGAGTCCTTGATACCTCTGCCCAGTAAGCGCTCGCCCGTATCTTCTCCATTTCCACAATCAACTCAACAGTATACTTGTTCTCTAAAAGTCAAATAAAGTTCCCTCCCCTTCAAGTGACGGTAACATCGAATCGGAGCTCGAACACGAAATCAATCAATTAATTCTCAGGACGTCCGCGCTTCGGTGCCGTCGAGGCATTACCTCACGCATAGCTACAGGTTGGAGCTTGTTTAGGTAGTTGGCAGCGTTGTCGGGATTGTTGCCTCGCAGCTCACCCAGAACCGCGGGTATGCGACACAAGTACTGTAAACATATGAATACCATCATTAGCACAATATATGCTGGACAATAAAGCACCGGGTTTTCCATTGCGAGTGAAAGCCAGGCGCTTAAGCTGCAACCTGTGTTGATGGCTGTGAAGTACACGAGGATAACGCATGTATAACGTACCACTCAGACAATAAAAAATACTCGAGTGTCATCCTACAGTGCTCACGTTTGACGAAACCTCCGACCACTCTGCTCAAATTGTATCTGTACCATTGCATCCCGATAAACACATTTTCTGGTGAGTGATTGCATAGATGGTAGGAGACAACAGCTGAGATAGTGCTGCAGTGGTCAGTCGGAATCCTGTGACAACTATGTCTTTGCAAGCCAAAACAAGGCCCCGCCAAAATTTTGAAGGACACGCTGATAGCGTCACGGGCATCATACACCTGCCAGGCGGACAATGCATGATGACCTGTTCTTACGACGGTTCGCTGCGAGTATGGAACTTGCAGACTGGAAAACAAATTGGGAATAACTGGCGGAATGGAAAAGGACAAGTGAACGCTATAGCATTGTCTCCAGATGGAATGAAAGTAGTTTGCAGCACTAACAACAGTGAAGTGCTATTGTGGAACATTGATACGGAAAGGGTTATCTGGACGGGGCAGCATGCAGGAGTTATCACATGTGCGTGCTGGAATCGAGACGGTGGACGAGTTGTGAGTGGATGTTCTGATGGGATAGCAAGAGTATGGGATGCGGAGAGCGGAATGACTGTTCTAGAAATCGAGACCGGGCGCAGGGGTGTGCAGGCGATGACCTGCTCGCCAGACACGAGCATGATTGCAATTGGGGAACACTCATACACCACGAATACGTACGAACTCCTCAACATCTGGGATGCGAACACAGGCAATTTGATCACACATCTCAAAGGACACACAGCGAGTGTGACTTGCCTAGCTTGGACTGCGGACGGAAAAACACTTATCTCTGGGTCAAGCGATTCCTCGATTAGGACTTGGAATACAACAACTTGGCAGCAGATCAATGTTTTCACCGGGAACACCGACCCTGTCTCTGCCATTGCATTATCTCCGAATGGTCGTATCCTCGCAAGTGCATCATGGGACTTCACAGCGCGATTGTGGAACCTAGAGAACTGCCAGCCCGTTGGTACGCCCCTCC
>Ga0153976_1000162_pt1 | contig 21070 bp, 24 predicted proteins | sample TSGA060MetaG_FD_104717 | JGI IMG/M metagenome (GOLD analysis project Ga0153976, IMG submission 104717) | Attine ant fungus gardens microbial communities from Georgia, USA - TSGA060 MetaG | ecosystem: Host-associated > Fungi > Mycelium > Unclassified | place: USA: Georgia, Yuchi Wildlife... | reverse complement strand
CAGAGATGTGAGATTGCTTGGTATCCGGTTCTTTGCTGCATATCTAGTGCACTCTCCACGAGATCGTCTTCGTGCTCGACTACTGCGCGGGTGAGAACATTTATGTATACCGCTATCATAGAGAAGCGTGGATACCAGAACAATGCCAATAAGAGGGCATTCATCAAGCTTCTTAATGGCGTACACGCCTGTCATAAGTTGGGTGTGTCCCCACCGTGACCTGAACCAGGGAGGATTGATGGGGATATAGATTCATACATGAGTCCTAGTATGTGCCAGCATTCGCATGGGTACATTATCTGATAACCTCTAGAATGCATTAGCTGTGAGACATCACTCACTACTTCACACGGATATCTGGTCGTTGGGAGTTATCATTGTGAACATGATCTCGAATCACAATACTTGGCAACTCGCGACGTCCTCGGACCCTGGAATATTTCCGCGATGTCGGCCTTCTAACAAAACCCTCAAGCGTATTCATCGACTGCAACCATTCACCAAAGAAGGTTAAGATGTCTCATTCTGTGACTACGTTCTATGATCTTCTGATGTGTGCTTCGAACTCTAGTTAATCCAGCCATCGGAAGGATAAGATCTATCGATGGCGAGGATCCAGCTCATAATGATGTCATTTCATGATAGAATGGGAGAGAGATTCGGGCTGTGTGCGAAATTGGAGCATACGAAGTGGTTTAATGCGATTGTGAACTCCCATGTTCATGAGAGTGGAAATTGTTTGAGATGTCGCGAGGTTGTGATTAGATTAATCGATAGCATTCGAGACAAGATAGTCAAGTTTATTGTTGACTCAGGGCAGGCGCTCAAAATGCATCAAAATCACGCCAGCTCGATCGCTGATAGTCAATCCTCTGTTCCTTTCTTTCCAACATCATCAATCCATTCAGAATGGTCTCGTCTAGCGTTCTTGGTTTCCCCCGTATCGGTACATCTCTAAGATCTTCTTGGTTGCACAACACCTCTGATCTCAATTGATAGGTGCAAACCGTGAGGTGAAAAAGGCGGTTGAAGCCTACTGGGCTGGCAAGATCTCCGCAGAAGAATTGACCAAGGCTGCTGCCGAAGTCAAGAAGTCCAACTGGACTAGCATCAAAGAGCGTGGTGTTGACTTGATCCCTAGGTTCATATTCCTATGCCCAGTGAAAAGCATTTATTGATCAAATCTACTTATAGCGGAGAGTTCACCCTCTATGACCACGTTCTAGACCACTCTGTCGCATTCAATGCCATTCCAAAGCGCTACCAGGGTCTCGGACTCTCTGAGCTCGATGTCTTCTTCGCTATGGGTCGTGGTCGCCAGGCCGATGGCGTCGATGTCCCCGCCTGTGAGATGAAGAAATGGCACGTTTCTCAGTTTCACTTCCCTAAATGGTCTTGTTGATTTTTTGATGTTTCAGGTTCGACTCCAACTATCACTATGTCGTCCCTGAGTTGTCAGAACAGACTGACTTCAAGCTCGTTTTCAACAAGGCTCTTGCTGAATATAGCGAGGCTAAGGGGCTCGGCGTGGTCACTCGCCCAGTCATTCTCGGCCCCATCTCTTACCTTGTCCTTGGCAAGGCCGCAAAAGAAGCTTCTGCTACTTTCCAGCCTATCTCGTTGCTCCCCAAGATCCTCCCTGTTTACAAGCAGCTCCTCGCCGAATTGAAGGCTGCTGGTGTCGAATCCGTCCAGATCGACGAGCCCATCCTTGTTCTCGACAAGGGTGCCGACCTCGACAAGCAGTATGCCTCTGCTTACGCTGAGCTCGTCCCCATCTCCCCCAAGATCATGCTCACCACCTACTTCGCTCGCCTGGACTCCAACATCAACTTCATTGCCAAACTCCCCGTTGCTGGTCTCCACATTGATCTCGTCCGCGCACCCCAGCAGCTCGGTGAGGTCCTTGCTGCCATCAAGTCCACCCCTATGGTACTTTCCCTCGGGGTGGTTTCTGGACGCAACATCTGGAAAGCAGACTTTGCTGTTGCTATCAAGCATGGTCAGGCTGCTATTGCTGCTCTCGGTGCTGATCGTGTCATTATCGCTACCTCATCATCTCTTCTGCACACCCCCGTTACCCTCGCTTCTGAGAAGAAGCTCACCGAGCAGCAAAGGGACTGGTTCTCATTCGCCCTCGAGAAGGCTTCCGAGGTTGCCACTATAGCAGCTGTTCTCTCTGGCTCTCAGGACCCCCAGATTTCCGCTGCCCTTGAGGCCAACAGGGTCTCCATTGCGAAGCGTCGCGAGTTCGAGTCTACCTCGGACGACGCTGTTCGCAAGCGGGTTGCTGCTATCACCCCTGACATGTACGACCGCAAGAGTGTTTTCGCTGTTCGCAAGGAAGTCCAGGCCAAGCACCTCAACCTCCCCAAGTTCCCGACCACTACCATCGGTTCTTTCCCCCAGACCAAGGAGATCCGCACTGCCCGTGCCAAGCTCGGGAAGGGCGAGATCACCGAGGCTGAATATGACGAGTTCATTAAGAAGGAGATTCAGATGGTTGTCAGCTTCCAGGAGGAAGTCGGTCTTGACCTCCTCGTCCATGGCGAGCCTGAGCGTAATGACATGGTTCAATACTTCGGTGAGCAACTGAAGGGCTTCGTCTTCACTCAAAACGCCTGGGTACAGAGCTACGGATCTCGGTGAGTATTGTTTGATAAGGACACTCGGATCGAGCTTCATTTTGTTTTACCAACAGTTATGTCCGTCCTCCCATCATTGTGTCCGACGTTAGCCGCCCCCACCCGATGACCGTCAAATGGAGTAGCTACGCCCAGAGCATCACCAAGAAACCCATGAAGGGTATGCTCTCTGGCCCTGTCACTATCCTCAACTGGTCCTTCCCTCGTGATGATGTTTCGCGTAAGATGCAGTCGCAGCAGCTTGCTCTCGCTCTCCGTGATGAGGTCGTTGATCTCGAATCGGCTGGCATCAGCGCCATCCAGGTTGACGAGCCCGCTATCCGCGAAGGTGTAAGTATCTCCATGTGATTGGATTAACTTGCTGCTGATCGTCACCCCTTAGCTTCCTCTTCGTCGTTCTGACTGGGACGAGTACTTGCAGTGGGCTGTGGACACCTTCAAGCTGTCCACAGCTGGTGTGACCGATGCCACTCAGACCCACTCTCACTTCTGCTACTCCGACTTTGGTGACATCTTCCCCTCCATCCAGCGTCTCGACGCCGATGTCATCTCGATTGAGTTCTCGAAGAGCGACATGAAGCTCCTCCATACCTTCAGGGAGTACGGCTACTCCAACCAGATTGGCCCTGGTGTCTACGACATCCATTCGCCTCGTGTTCCCAGCGAGGAGGAGATCATTACCCGTCTCAAGACCACCCTTGCCATCATACCCGACCACCTGATGTTCATCAACCCTGTAATTAAAATGAATTTGCGCTTTTAGCCCGTCGCTCATATTTGTTTTTACAGGACTGTGGTCTCAAGACCCGTGGCTGGAAGGAAACCAAAGCTTCCTTGGCCAACTTGGTTGCCGCTGCTCGCTGGGCCAGAGCCAATGCTTAAATCTCTGTCCCTGCGCTTCAACAGCGCCCACAAAGTGGTTAATTTATCAGGCTCCGTCGTGTGACTTGACTTGACCTTGGGTAGTTGTCGCGGAAAAAAAAATGAAAACGATGTCTGGCACTTTTGTCACGACAAGACAGGGCGACGGATAGTTGCTGCTTTGTGGGCCCGCAAAGTGCCTCGGGAGGGAGGCAGGAGCTTCGCGCGTCTGTGAGCGTATCGGTCGGATTTCAACAATCCTTAATATACTGTATCGTGTTACCATGGAATAAAACAAGTATTGGATGTCTTTTTGCAAGATAACCATAAGCTGCGTATACGAGCGTGCAGGTATCAGTAGCAAGCCCCATGGAAGTGGTATATAATCCATCTATTTCAACGCAGGAGTGGTCATTTCTTCTACAACAGCAGGGGGCACTAGGGAAATAGCAATTACACTGCTGTCATTGATCTCCGAAGACGCAGTTAAGTCGTTGGTAACGGCAATGCTGGTCTGCCTGAGCGGAGTATCGGGGGAATCTGTTGAAACATTTTGCGTTGACTCGTGGGAAATGACATGTTTCTCCTCCTGTTCTATTGCGAGCGCTATTCGCAGAATTTGTTCGATCTTCTCTTTGCGTCTGGTGCGTTGGCCACCTCGCCAAATCAACACGGCCGAGATTATGCCGCACAGAAATGACGCCGGGATGAGTGTACCTGTGGTCCACGCCGGCCGTTGGAATCTATGTTACAGATAATTAGTTTAATAATTTTCAGGCTGAGACAGCAACTTGCCTGTTCATAGACCACATACAACTCGACAGGATGACCTGAACACCAGTAAACAGGAGTAATAACTGTAGTTTACAACAATTACCTGAAAAAAAGAATTCCCATCGACAAAGAGACATATCCAGAGCGCTGTGCTGTAATATCCATCGCTAATATAAGCAGAGGTACAAACCAAGTCGGAAAGACGCACTCGATTGGAAAGGCCTTTGCAACGGAATCAACAACGCATTCCTGTGCATTATATATGAAAGGAAAGGACTGACTCGGTGGGTCACAGTCCCGTGTGGGCGATACCACGTCTGACTCTCACGAAACTTGACTTGGTCTGTATTAATTAGAAGTGAGTAACGTCTATCACGAGCTAGCAAAAATCAGGCACGTAACGATAGTGCAAATCTTGTTCCTCCTGTTCAGTGAGAACATGAACAAAGTTAACGTCATAGGCAGGATCAGGTAGATCATCGACGTCGTATAGCTCAGGGAGACCTGCTTTATCTCGCAGCTTCCGTGTTTTCCGCTTGTAGTGCCAAATTTTAGAAATTCCTGGTAGCAAAGTCGATTATTGCAATGAAACTAAAGATCACATGGACCCACTATAAGTGTCCAAAATACGATAAGGCAACAAGCCAATACCGGTGGCAGTGAATAAACCTGATGAAGGCGGTTAATTTTGATATTTCAGGGTAAACCGACTACAGACCACATTCGATCTGAGAGCATACTTCAACCCAGAATCCCTGAGTGTTTTCGTTGTGTAGATTTATCCACTTCAGCAAGAATAAAACCAGCGCAGCTCCCCAGAACACTGTAAACGGTCAGCATCCAATAATAGAACACGTGAGATCTTCCCTACCGACAAGAAACCCGTATATGCCCATTATGAACTGCAAGAAGGAATCCAGGAGGATGTGAGCCAAGTCGATAGTAGTGCTGTATGAAGAACTTACACCCGTTGCTGCAAATATACATAGTGAGCAAACATTCTGATACAAGCGAGTGCGGTTACACTGACGAGTTTTCAAAAATGACCAAACACCCTGCAGCGTGCGTTTGAACTTATCTTGACGGGTCAGGACAGATTCGACATGTTTATCTAAAAGGTCGTCCGTGTCATGAAATTCAGTCTGGGTATATCCAGCTTCTGTGTCCCGGCCTCGCTGTTGTCTACTGTGAGAAGACAATACGATTACTGGTTTGCGAGAGTAAAATTGCGATGGAGGACTGATAGAATCATCAGACTTTATTCATCTATTTGACATTGTGGAATCACTTGCATCAAAATAGCATTGGCGGCATTGGCCAGACTGGACACAGTAGAAACCTGCGGATCTGGAGACGTAAGAACCAACCTAGAAGCAAAAGACTTTTATGATACCAATTACATCCAAATGATCCACTATATCATCGTGGTGATGAACGTCACTTGCATTGAACTGCTGACTTTGCTCGAGACTGTGCAGACTTGCAACAATATTGGGTGTCCGGTCGGTTTGAGTGTGCATGATGATGTCCGTTTGAGATCCATGCATTGTTACTGTCCTATCCCTGATAGTCACATGGCTGTCTAGCGCAGGAGGACGGTAGTTTGATAGAGGTGGAGGTGCAACAGATGCCACACGGGGAGCTAGAATGTGCTCGGTGACCCTATTTCTAGATCTAGAGGGGGAATACGATGCTGGAATCTGTGAAGAGCAGGATACACCGCTTGTCGTGTAGCTTCTCTTTCGAGGTTGGTACTCCGAAGTAGCAGCAATTTGCAGACCACGTCGCGGAAAGGTGCCCAGGCTGCGCTGAGGACGTATGGATTGTGATGACACCTCAATACCATCACCGTCAAAGCTGCCTCTGAAGACTGGGAGCTGATATCTGGATGGAGTCTTCCTGATTTTGATGGAAGGCATTTGCTAGTTCTGACTGAAGGACTATGGGGCCATCTTCTACTAAGTACTATGGAGAAGCGAACATCAATACGGAATTACTATTTTAGGGTTGACCGGACCTTACGTCACATGCGATTACAATAATAGAACCAGTAAAATACTAAGTATAGCGAAAGCAATAAATAAATATACGACTCTTAAGGGCCCTCGAACACTTGGGGGCCAGGATCAGACTGAGTAAAGGAGTCAGCTCCTGTAGATTTGGAGTTGGAATATCACCTACGTCGGGGTTTCTGTCTAGGCTCCTTCTGCCTCGACTGAAAACACTAAGCAGCCGAACCCGACCTGACGGACGATTGATATCTGCCACAGTAGAAGTATCCGATTCATTCAGGGTAGTCGACTCGTCTGCGACGGTTTCGACAAAGCTAGGACTCGAAGTGTTTAGAGTGTTACCACTCGAGGATGATCTTGGTCTAATTGGTGAAGCCTCCGATGAGTCAGCATCTGTTTTCGGTTTCGGTTTTAGCTTCAGTTTCCGTAGAGGTCGAGGATCTAGCTGAGAGCCACTTTTGGAAGCCGTTAACTTCGTCTTAGAGAGTAACTCTCGAGCTACAGGAAAGACCGGAACCAATTGTTGATGCAAAGCTATCTTGACCCAGCCCTTCCACGTGAGATCCGATGGGATGCACTGCTCAACTAACTCTTCAAACTTTGGTGCTAAACTTAGCCATTAATATCGAATGCGTGGATCATGACACGTACACTCCAGGTCTGGTTTCTGATCTCCAATGCATGCGTTCGAATGCGTGCGTCACGGCATTCAAATGATGAAGCCTTCATGATGCTTAGCAGTAACTCCAAACTGAGAGACATCATGAGTATCCTCCGACGCACCATTGCATCTTGCGAACTAACCTTGAAATCTTAATAAGCACAAATATCTTTTGTGAGGAACGTGTTTTCATCTCATCGAAATCGGTCTTGCGGTCTAATGATACCTGGCGTATTGCCGTGTGCCTATGTCGACGGGATTCATCCAGCATATCAGGGCTTGACGTCAACAAACGTTGATTGGATTGTGTGTCTGGTGATGGTGTATTCATGAAATCTGCCGCTGCACTCCGTAAATCTGTAAACGACCTTGACGAGCCCAGCTTCCGCAAAGGGGGAGCGAGACTGATGGAATCGAGGGACGAGCGTGGTTTATGAAGCAACCTGGCAGGATCTAATGACTCTCGGGATTTGGGATAGTGCGTGTCACACGAAGGCGAAGAGTCAACGCTCCTGTTTCTGGTTCTTCGCGCTGGCCAGATATACTCCATGATTCGCTGCCCGAGACTGGCATCTAGCTGAAGCCTGATTGGATGAAAATCGAGCTGGAATTTTTCATAGATAGTAATCCCCCCAACAGGGGCAAGCACGGCCCAATCAGCATCAAGAAAGACTCCTCTCTAAAGTGTACACGTTAGAGAGAGAAAAAACAGTCAAGTCAGAAGTGCACACCTTGCACATGGGATGATTATATGGCTCCTCAAATTTGGACACAATTTCGGCCCAAGGAGCATGAGGGGAGCCGTCAAACACCTGAAGGTCTCCTACCACCAGATTATTCACCGTAGAACTGTCTTGTTTGCTAAGCCACGAGAAACGGATGTCACGGACTGCGAGCTTTGCAAGAAGTTCTCGCTGCTCATCCAGCATTTTCCACGAAATGTCCGAAGAAGAAGCTAGAAGCAGAAGCGCTGACTTCTGGTCTGAGCGCTCATCGGCTCGATCCTGAGCTAACTTGATGGCATCAAAGATCAGATTAAGATCCTCAGTCAGAAGGAAGATGTGAGCCTTTAGCTTGAGGACTTCCAGCCTGGTCTCCGAGCTGGCCGATGGTGCATGATTTTCAGCATCCCTACGCGTCTCAAGAGCATTTCGTAGGCGACTTTGCAGGTCAGAGACGACATTTGCCGCTGAAATATGGTCTGTAAAGTCATAGGCAAAGAGCAAAGCCTCGAGCTTCTCCAAACGTGTTTTGTGAGCGGCGTCGGAGAAGAGTATAAGGTTTGTGATAATGTTGGATATGGTCTGGAAGTGACGGTCGCTGGCAGAAACAGAGAACCTAGGGACACGGACGTGGATCAGATCCTGCAAATTGGGTCAATAATAAGCGGACAAGGTTGTATATGCAAGTCTCACTGTCTCATTCTGCAGATGAGCAGGTATGCCTCGACGGTGTTCATTGTCCGGCGCAGACAAAGTGACCGATGTGACATTGTTACGTAGACGAAGGCGATTGAACCGATCGTAATGACACGTAGCATTTGTCTGGGGGACCATTCGGTCGAAGGTGTCACTTTCACAACGATAGTCGATGAGGACCTCCAATGGCACACATCCATCGCCACAGGCTGCCCGGTCTACGGGACAGAATGTCTGAAGACCGTTCAAGGACATGTAATTCCTGCTATCATGTGAGGCTTCCGATATAATCAGTCAAAGTTCGAACATTACCTGGTCATGATGGTACCACTGATCGGATCCTCCAGATTGGACTTGTCCAAGATAGTGAACGATTGCAGTTTAGCCTGAACAGCAGCCAAGACTGAAACAAAATCAGGGCTTCCTTCACTCCGTAAAACGATCTGGGGCTTCAAAAGAAGGCAGAAATGACGCTTTTGCAACGCCACTCCTTCATCCCACCCAACGAGAGGATCGACAGCACCCTCTTCATTCGCAATGCCATCTGTAACATCAATCGAGACACCATTGCGATCCCGAGTCAATATCCTTTTTAGAACAGCCTGAGCGGTATTCACAGGGTTCTTGAGCTTCTCACGACTGGTCGCGGGCTCGGTCGACGTGACAGCTTCAGCCTGATCCCTGATGAATTTGACAGCACTAAGCCATAAAAAAATCAAGAAAAAGGTCAAGTTTGTATGGCAATGATTCACGAACCGTGTTGCCATGTGATACTCAAATCCCTGTCGGGCCTTCGAACAGTTATAGTATTGTAGCATGATCTATAAATTGACATGAGGAACAAAATTGAAGCATACTAAGAATGCCTTACATTACGAATGGAATTATTCATGAAAACTTTGGGGGCATGAACTTGATAAACATTTTCAAACTCTGCCCATTCTTCAGCTGCGACAGTCTCAGAAGGCATGTAATAGGTTTCAGTGTTGCCACTCCGTGGATCCGTGGGCGGAGATTCGGTCGTTCGCAAATGATTCACGTAGTCCTGTAACAAGGCCATCATTCTATGCAGAGATGTCGAATGCTGTGATTCGCTTAGTACATCATCACTTCAGTGCATAATGAATTGGACTTACTCCTTCATTTGGAGCAGGGTTTTGGGCGGCAAGATCCCGGAGTTGCGCAATTCGATGGTTGGCAAGGTCAACTTCCACCTGCTGAACAGCTACATCCGAATTACCAACCTCAGAAAGCTAGAGACAGAAACATCTCAAACCACCTACATGACTCGCTCCCAAGAAGACACGTGTGCGTATCCTCTACACCAAATTTGCTGCTGCCCTCGACCGGTCCAGAAGTGACGTTCTTCTTGAAATAAGTCAATCTGGAGCACATTAGCACCGGAAAGAGCTGTATATCTGGTTCATGCTTGGAAGACCAATCCGTTTCCACGAAGTCGTCGTCGTCAATCCAGTCGGAGGTAGGGGCTGTTGATGGCGTTCTTGTTGAATTATTGATGTCCCGATCGTTTTCGAACGATAAAGGAACAGCTTGTTTCAGGGGCTCTGAAAATGTGGCCAGCATGGCGCGGAGGTCCATGTCTTTCATGACAACCTCTGCAGCATAGAAGGGCTTATGCCGCACGATCTTAATGCTATCTTTGTTATCCCCTGCAGCGATAGATTCCTGGTCCCTTTGGTGCATATCCGCTTGGAAATGACCGATATTAGCCTTGATCCCCACAAAGGAGGTGGTTCCAGAAGCCCACGAGTCTCTAGTGTCATCGATATAAACGTGAGATATGAAGAGGCGAGGCACCATTATTCGGTACTTCATGGTCGCAAGATGACGAGCAAACTTGGGGGACACTGCTTTAGAGGGATAATACGAGCCCTGTCTGACTGGCAAGGTCAGATTTCCGTCAAAGAGTGCCCACCAGGACCAGAAATGAGCAAATGCGTGTGGTGTCAAATGGAAACTACTCGGGCTAGATGGATCGGGACAGGGCGACTGTAGAGAAGATGTCAAAGACACGGAGAGGTGAATGAAGTCAGATCGGAAGCCCCTGTAGGAGTCGTGAAGCGTCTGAAGAAAACGATCAGCGGGGCAAGGGTAATTGCACGAATAAGCGCACCTGTGTGTTTGGATCCATTTGCGTAGTCACAAGTTGCACATCATAGTGAGGCCGGAAAGTGAAAAAGCGGCAATTGCGATCGAAAGAGGACCCAATGCAGGATGAACAATCTTGACTGCTGCAAGATCGTTCTAGGATGACGCCAACCCCGAAGCGCACACCCGAGCCGAGCTTCGCACACGTCTTAAGGCAATCAGGCTCGGTGTTTGCTCCACTGGCTTCCGGCTTGTTCTGACTGGTATCCCAGTCGCAATGGAACCTGTTTTCCAATTTCAGTTTGTCTCCTCATTGTGAATTAAGAAAATGTTACTTTGGGATGATGATAGACATGGCATCACTAGATACCTGAATAACTTCATTGACGTCGTTCGGAAATCCGATGCGTAATTTTGGATTTCCTTTCCAGCAGAGTGCAAAGCCAGCACCTTCATCGTGAAGGGTGTACGGATCACGTGTGCCTAGCACAGAATATAAACATATCATGATGAATGATGGCACCTCGGGTCGTACCTTTCATGTAAAGCCTGACCTCATTAGTGAAAGATACCTCGATGGTCCAGTGGAAGATCAGTCTCAGCTGACAACATAATCAGACCGATAACAAGGAGTGAAAAAAATTGTGGGACGTGCCTTATCCCAGAATCCAAGGCATGGGGACGGATCGCGCGGTTCCGACGTTAGGCTCTCCAAGACCCGAACGAGATCTTGAGTAGTTGCACTATAGCTCACGCCCCAACCAAAGCTTGTTACTCCATCAGTCGTTACATGGACAGTGGGATTAGCGTATGTTTTGACAGGCATAATGGTTTTGGGAAGATCAACAACAAGAGGACTGCTCTGAGCAAAGCCTCCATGCACCCTTCCAATGCTGCAAGGTATCCACTCTACAGATTGCGACGACCCCAAGTCCTCAGCAATGACCAAGTCAGAGATGAAACTCAGAACTGGAAGTTCTTTGTTTTTGGAATGAAAGGGGATATGCAGGAGTGGCAACGGATAGTCTCGGAGCGTGACTCGAAGTGATGTCAAGGAGAAGCCAAGGCGCACTGGAATAAGGAGCGAGTAAGAAGTGTCCTTGGGGATGCCATGGCCGTGGACATGCAAGAAGTCCGGTAGTTGCTCCAAGGGGAATGAGGGCTGGGAGAGTTGTAACTGAAATCCATAGATGACCGCGCGGAACAAGGGTGGTGCTCGTTGGCTACCAGAGACGTTCACAAGATTTGGGACCTTAGTTGGGCGTTTGGGCGGAATTGGTCCTCGGAAATCTCTGTAGAAGTTATCTTCTTGAACTGTCTGCTTTTGTCTTCGCTGTCGATGTCGCAGAAGCCAATCGATGGAATGGACCATGCGCAGCCTTTCACGGGCATCATGGACAGAAATAGAACGGCCTGAATCAAACTGGTAGTCTGAGCTGAATGCAGCGTTATGTGATGACGAAGCATCAGCTCCTTCTGCAGCTATTATTGCAGCGACTTTTGCATCAAATGCATCCTCCCGCTGATGACGCTCTTTGGCAGCATCGAGACCGGTTCTCAAAAGTAACCCAAGTCGAGATTCGAAAGGGTCATCTGCGGCCTCCAAACATATGGCACGGATGGACACCAACATGTTCGGTACAACCTTGGGGCCTTCTGCCTCCGGAGGAGGGAAAGGAATGTGTGCACCTGTAGCGACCATATCATGTATGTGGCGTGAAGCCTTGATGGCCAGTGTGATGGCCAGGAGTAAGTCCGCGAATACATATCCTGAAGGGACTCCGAAATGAAGGTTGTCGCCTTCAATCAGGATAGCATCATTTGGATTACCGCCGTAACTGACAGTGAGCCTAACCAGGCGACCAAGCTCTTCCCATCTACCTTCCTCTGTCTCCTTCCATCGATGCGGCTTTGTAGGCATGGGAACCCACAACACTAACGAGTTGACGTAGCACTCGACATTTCTAGCGCTTTTAGCTACCTCCAAGTAGTTTATCCGGGTGACAGCCTGCTGCCCCGGTAAATTCCACCGGATCTGCAGAGCCTTGACTATTCCGCGGAAACTCAAGCTCGGCAGACGTGAGCTACCAGATGATCTTTCAGGCCGTAACTTAGGCACGATGTTCCGCAACACTTGAAGTGCAAGGAGGGACACGAAGACATGCTCCAAGTCAAAAGAAACTCGGACTTCATCGATGGTGGAAGAAATGGCGCTCGTACTGCACTGCAAAGCGAAGGAATCTCCCAACTTGGTCCCTCGAGAAGTGACATTGATCTCCGTTCTGTGTAAGAATATGAAGTGTTTGCCTGTGAATGCAGGATCGTCTTTTTCGAATATGTACGGGTCATCCATCGAATATGTGTCAGCAGCAGCTGAACGCATAGACGTGTTCCACAGGACAAGTTTCCCATAAGCAGCACTTTCATTAGACATCGCAGAAACCCTTGCAGAAGCCAATGCTTCCGCGACATGGTCTGCAGGAAGGTAGAGTTTGTGTCTGTTCTGCGTATGTGTGTTTGAATGCTCTACAGAACGAATTTGATCTGGATGTATTGCACAGTACGATGCTGCCAAGCCGGTGCTAAACGCAACACCACGCGTAACGTCGCTTTCGGCGTTGGGGTTGATATCTTGACCAGTGACGAAAACGACGAGGCGAGCGACAGATAAAGACACAGCGCAACCCAGAGGTAGCATGAGATCTTTATCTACTGGCGAGGGTGTGGTCTCCTTCATCAGTAGAGCGGGGATAACCGCACCTACAGCAGCCACAGACTGCGAATTCCACATTTCCAATATAATTCCTTCCGTATAACAGTGGAGGTCGAGGAAAAGGGACCTGGTGTGCAACAGGTTGAATGCAGATCGTCCATCATCAATAAATTCTCCTAGAGCAGATAACGTTCCCTTGGCTTCGATTGCCTCGAGAGATAGCAAGCTGTCGACCGCTTCCAAGTTCGGATTCTGGGTGGAGAACCGTCTCGATACTCTTCGCGAAAGAGAGGCTGTGTTTAGGTTTAAGAAGACAGGCTCCATATGAAAACTCCACCGCAATATCATGCGCAGCCCTGTCCGATTGGAGTACGGATGATCAGATTTGCATGTGTCAGAAGGCTTCGTCTGGAACATCGATGTGCCATGAGCATTGAAACCTTTAGACTCCAATAGTAGAGAAACCGGCGTCTGAGAACCCACTACCTCGACACAGATCAGACGTGCGGATAACCGGCCAACTTCGATATTAGCGATAATTCGGGGAATATGTGATAAGGTGTCAGAAAATGAGGAAGTACGTGAAGGAGAAGTAGGCGAGATTGGTCGGTAGCTTAATAGCCTTTGTACCACGTCTAAGCGGTCTGTGACAGCAAGCTCAGCGAGACTGAGATCCATCACCAATGAAGGCCCATTTGGATCACCCGGAGAGGTCTGCAACAAAGACGATGGCCATTCCGATGTCGTGAAGGATGCATTTAGAGCACCGATGAAAAGCACCCGGAGGCTACTAGTGAATGCATTACTGAGTCTACTGAGGGCAGTTTCCCGGATTTTAAGTTGGAAAAATTGAATGGAGGAATCGGGGGAATGCTGAGTCCCGAGCCAAGCGCGGTGGGTAGAGTTGAGGTCGGGATCACTTAGGCCATAAATCCACGAGACATCTTGCACAGAAGCTCTGTAAACGTCTCCCCGGAATGTTTGGGTGACGTTGATTGAGCGTATGTCCACTTGGATCTTGGATAGCAAGAACAATCGCTAAGTTGCATAGCAGGTGAAATTTTACCGCTTCACTAGTCAAATAACGATATCCACTCACCGAGACAGTCTTTTTCTTGCGAGGACGAGCAGAGGGTAATGAAAAGAGTGGACGATTATAGGACTTAATTGGAGCATTAAAATGTGAATAATGATGCGGCCAAAGTCACGCACTGAAGAGCTACTTGCACTCATGAGCATGGGAGTTCGAGATGAAAGTGGCGACGTCAAGGGTGAAAGAGGAGCTCGTCCATTCTTCGTTCTCTGGTTATCAATGATGGCAAGGATGTATTGCCAACGGTCGATGGAGACATGGACATGCGGAACACGTAAAGTGATCTCGACACTCCCCGGTTCTATTGTCCCGTCCCGTGGACTGAATCGAGCAGCCCCGCTAAGAGTTACTGTCTCAGGTAGACGAATAAGTGGTCCGCTGCCCAGACTGCCTGAAAATAAAAGGTAACAAATCATTATTCATTCAAACGATGGATACTCACTATGACTGGGGGTGTCACCAACAACTTTATTAATCGTCAAATCAAACGTCAGAGAGGCTTTTGTCTGACCCAGCGTTCTATCCCACGCGTGCATCCACGTTCGCTTGAAACCCATCACAAGTCGAGACTTCCATGCTCCCATGGCCAATGCTGCAGCGGACAATCTGTGGTACCCTTGACCATTCGTTGTATTAGAGTGAGGGACAGGGGCCAGAAGATGGTTGAAAGCAAGGTGCGCGTCTAAAGTCACTCCTTCGACGACGAGTTGGGCATCTGGGATAGCAACGTAGGTGACGACAGCCGACTCAAGTTCCAAACGAAGTGCTTGAGTGAGGGTAGGAATGTGGTGAATCACCTGGTTCAAGATGGACGTGACGCAAAGTCGGATAATAGGACGGATGGCAGGGTCAAAGACCCAGTATACATTTGACATGATGGACCATATATGCAGAGCCAGTGGGGAGGGTGACAAGTCCACCAGAGTGAGTCTGCGCCTATGCCTAGTCGGAACGTGCTGGTCGTGCGATAATTGTTCAATCTCAACTCTGAGACCCTGGATCTTGAGCAGAAATCCACTGGGCTTGCCCTCCCCAGATGAACTGTAGGAGTACCCAATACGTTCCACGTGCCATGTACGATTCCCTCGACGGAAATACAGACCGCGAATTGAGCGAAGACTAATGCTCCGGACACGTAGATGACTGGAGAAACGCGTGACAACGTAAGGCGCGATATATGCCCTCGCTATGAAGAGGAACAAGATCACTGCAACGAGAGAGCACGCGAGCATAATCCAGGACCGCAAAGTAGGTGGCCCACAAACATAGAACCAGAGTGTCAGACAAATTGTCCCCAAGAAGGTACACCGGCGATGCCGCAGAATTGATTGGATCGTCGACATGTGCAAGGTGGCTTGTTACGAAGGCTCAGAGATGTAGAATGAAAAGTTGGAAGGAACGTCTGAATCGGAAATGAGAGGGAGAGTCGGTGTTTGCGTGAATATGTACTAGCACGGTGGTGTCAACGAGTAAGCCTCGAGTTTATGGTGCTCGGCTAGTGGCCTGATGACTTTACAGCACTGTAAGTTGTTCAGCGCTTTGGACTGGCATTGGACTGGCAGGTCGACAAGTAGCGTGGCTTGAAGCGCTGAAATCACGAGACCCAGTTATTCATAATTAAATAATATATAATTAATGTTGTCATTGTCGGCAACGACCAAAATATTTGGTGCCGCGGATCTGCATGATGATCCTCACCAGTTCATTTCAAAATTACAAGGGCGCGCTGAATTGTACAGATTCATGAAAGCCAACTTGCATAAAGAAAGCGAGAGAAAATGTATCATGAAAATATTGCAGTATGGCATATCATAATCTGATGTCGTCTCGGCCCAGCCCCACAATCCTCCAAACAACGTCCTCCACCCTTAGAAGGCCATCTGATGAGGGAACTGACCCTTCGAAAGGCCAAAGGTCGCCTTGAGGTATTTGGCAAGGTTTTCCTGCTTCTGCACGGCAGCAACGACGACCTTGTCGACCTCTTTCTGATCTGCGGACTTGGCTTCTGGGAATGCCTCCTTTGCTTTTGGCTTTCCGTCCTCGAAGAACTCTGCCTCCGCTGAGGATGAGCCCTTAGTAGAGGGCTTTGCAAAGTAAGCATCGTTAATCTTAGCATCAACCTGATACATGTACAGAGTTTAACAACGATTCAGAATTGTTATAACGCCATCCACGCACCTTGAAGTCACCAAGATCAAGCTTGGTGGATGTGGCTATCACGTATGCCTGATTCACTCGTCTAAGGGGTACGCCGTTGACCTTGTAAGGTCCGGTGACCAACAACAATCCACTTTCAAGCTGCTTCAAGAATACCACTCTCTTCCCTCTGAAACGACCAGCGAGTAAAATCAAGACAGTACCAGGGGTGATGGAGGAGCGGAGCTTGGTGGGTTTTGGTGACTTTCGGCTCTTCTTGGGTTGACGAACGTCTTCTGCAGGGTAGAATCGTGGTGCTTTGGAAGTGGGAACAAGACGCGTGCCGCCATTTTTGTCGCCTCCCACTGTCACTTCCTTGAAGGCAGGGGCATCGGCAGGGGCGGGCTTATCGGTTTTTTTGAGACCCTTGTAAAGACCACGGCGTGAAGCAGCCTGTGAACGTGAGAAACGCCCAACGCCGGGTGCAAGTTGTCTGCTGCGGGCCATCTGGAAGAGTTCGGTCAGTTATTGGGTAAGAGTCATCCACAGGGCAGGATGGCCATCCAACTCTGATCTCCAACAATATTCACGATCAATGGGATATAGACGTCCCAAGACCTTCCGGCATCCACCCTGAGGTCAAGAAAATGTAAGAATTCGTGCTCACAAGTGTCAGTCTTGAGGATACTGCTGTTGAGCGCGTCGTCTATCGATATTGCAAGTACACAGAACAAGTGACATCGGAGTTCATAGCGTGAGAATCATATTCCAAATTTATATATGACCTTTAACCTATTGAACTTAGCGTTATCAACCCAGCAACATTATCATGAATCTGATTAAAGGTTGAACGCCTCCAGAGCGCGCATAGAGCCCAGTCAGTCTCCAGTCATGAGTGCTATCACTATTCACAATATTGATGAAGTCCTTGACGCATGTGAACCCGACCTGACGAAGCTCTTTCCGGTTGCTTCTCGAGCGAAATCAAAATCCGACATTTGTTCCGCACTACGTAGTACGCGGTGGGCTGTGTCTTATCTTGCTTTATGCTACCGCATGAATTAGCGAGAGCCAGTGTTTCCTCAAAGTCCGATTAAACGAAGAAGTTACAAATGCGGAATCCTTAGAATCCACCCAGTTTCAAGTACTTTTGTGCCGATGTGTAGCTGGTTTGGCCTGGTGGAGGTATCACGCGTTTAAGCCACCCGATGACAATGCTTTTGACGGATTATTTAAGTACAGGGTTGGTCTAAAACAACGAAGAACAAGCGGCGTGTCGAGCAAGCGAGGGCTGCGACCTCTGGTAAATAGCAAGCATGTAACATAACTTATAAGCATTGATTTGCGAGTGGATCTGTTTTTGGGTGCCTTTTACGTGTGGTCATCGGGTTCAAAGCGATTTGAGACATGTGCTCAGATCTGTGATGATGTGGCATGCATATTGTCTCTATGCTGGTGGATGAGTCTCAAGTCTGTCCAGATTTTCTCCTATTGTAGTGCTTGATCACGTGAGGTCTGAGTTCTATAGTATTATTATACGCATGTAGTAGTTAGTGGTACCTGCGAGTCAGGCTTATCTCCATCACTCTGACATACCATAATACTCATACCCGATTCATCATGTCTCCGGATACATCTGAAGAAGGTGCGTTTTTATCCGCATTGTTATTGCGTGCTCTGACGCATATCAAAGATCCTAGAGCCATCGTTTGGTTTGACATTGACAATACATTATATTCTGCCAGTACCAAGATTTCCCAAGCCATGGGTCAACGCATCCATGGTTCGTCAGTGCTTCAACTCCTTGAAATTTTGTGAATGATCAACGTGGCCTGGGACAGCCTACTTCGTCTCCCTCGGATTCGACAAGGATAAAGCCTCAGAGTTGCATCTGAAGTACTACACTGAGTACGGACTCGCACTTCGCGGTCTGACGCGTCACCACGATATAGGCAAGTAAGATCTACCCTTAAAACATAAGCATTTAAAGTGATTCCCGGCTCCAGATCCCATGGACTTTGATGAGAAATGCGATGGTACACTTCCTCTCGAAGACCTTATTAAACCAAATCCAAGTCTACGAAAGCTCTTTCAAGATTTGGACAGAAGCAAAGTGCGCGTATGGGCTTTAACCAATGCATACAAGAACGTGAGGATCCATGTTATCGCGAATATCTAACGCATAACATCCCCTCAGCACGCACGACGAGTACTCAAGATATTAGATTTAGAAGACCAGATCGAGGGTCTTGTTTACTGTGATTACCAGCAAACCGGCTTTACCTGCAAACCGGAACCAGAATATTATCACAATGTGGGTATTGTCACATGTCATCAAGAATAATGTCGGCTCAATTATATACAGGCCATGAAACAAGCAAACATTTCGGATCCATCTAGATGTTACTTCGTTGATGATAGCCGGATTAACATCCTTAGCTCTAAACGTCTTGGGTGGGGACATTGCGTACACTTCTGCGAGGTTGGCTTAGAAACTGTGGAAGGTGGAAAGACGAGGAAACTCGCTCGGAACACCGATACTGACTCGGAGGACATCACGCAGATCAGTGATTTGGAAGAACTAAGGACTGTCTGGCCTGAGATCTTCATGCAATACACTTCTACAGTTTAATGTACCGTGTTGTAAGTAGCCAGAGTGCTCGCGTGTAAGCAAATACATAGATCTAGTAAATACTTTGGGTGGAGTCCTCGAGCACAGTTGGTATCAAAAAAGTATGACCGTTACGACTTGTGATGCTTCATTCACCTCCAGAACCACACCGTCGTAACCATACAATCCTGTAGCAAGCAGTCAGTCTGACGGTCACGCTTGGATAACCTGATGACTGACGAGTCATTGAGCTAGCCAGCGTGACGTTATCATATTCATCTGTACGGTCGAGTAACATGGAGGGTGGTGGCTCTCGAGGACTGAGAAAGTGCCTCATCGTCTCGAACTAAACTTTGGATCAACAAAGAGTGAAGAGTAGCAAACTGAGGACCCGCAACCTTATCATAAAAGTGCTTGCGGGGAGGTGAATCTGGATTATGCACTATTGAGTATGGACACTAAAGACGAAAGTGAGGCAAAGTACCGTCTTCGTCATCTTCAGGTTTGCCCTCCAACTCCCAGGGACACCGTTTATACCGCTGAAAGAGCGGAGAGCCGGGCTACAACGGCATTAAATAAACCCAAGAAACCAATAAGCGTCGTACCACATTCGTATGTACGATAATCTTTCGCACAATATGAGTCTGACCAGAAATTAGAAAGTCCACACCGTGATGGAAGTAGTTATAGAAATCTAGAGCATAAATACTGAGCGGCAGCGTTCTTGAGAAGTTTGAATCGATTTACAGTCAGTGCTGCCTTCATCTTCCAAGGCATGTAGGCTAGGCGAGTGAATGGTCATGCGTTCGTCCTCCTTGTGATGAACTCGAGAAGGAGGTCCAAGATCAATGGTCAGGTCTTGCGCTGTAGTATCTCCAATGCGAACCAGGAGAGATAACGTAGAAGAGTAGAAATTAAAATGCACGCCTTCGTGTATCTGATTTACTCAAGAGATTAGATCGATGAGATGACAAGTGAAAGCATAGACGACCTTGATAACTGCACTGGAGATGTCACCGTGCATGATTGGACACGGTAATACCTCATCCAAAACATCGCGCTCCTCTCCATCTACAGGTTTTTGTCGGACGAAGATGCGCTTTACCTCCTGTATTCGTTGTTCCATATGCGTGATGCCTCCTTTGAATCCTTCACTGACCCCATCGCCATCGAAGCTGAACCATATGCCAGGGTACTTTAGCTCATCCCCTGGGTATGTTGGACCGAAAGTCCTGCTGACATGTACTCTGACCAGAGGCTCTGCAGCCGACGATATAACTGTATCTTTGTAGCGAAGGGTCATTGGAGGATGAGGCTCCCTGAGCTTCCTTATGCAGATGGTATGGAGGCGTTGGTGATATCCTGAAAACAGGAGGTCCAAATGAGGACGAAGATGGAGAATGACTGGAGTCGTTGCGGAGTTGTCTGGATCGAACTTGACTTCGACCTGAGGAAATAGATGTTGGAGTCCACGCAACATATCGATGACTGCCCAAAGGGAAGCACCTAGTACAGAGAAAACTGACAATGAGCTCGGTTTCGAGAGACTTTGGTGAACAAACCTAGCTCAAACATCCCAATACCAGATCCGGGCCTGATATCAAGGTCTAAGGTCGCGAGCATTTTAGATTAATGCAAGGAGTTGGTGCACAAAAGCACTGACACCGGTGAGCAGTAAGACAGTGCATACTACCTAAAAGGGGCACTCGGTAATAACTTCACTTCGATACTCCGACTGGCACTGTAGCCTATTGGTCTCTTTCTTCGTAAACACAAGCAGAGATGGCCGACGCTCGACAACTCATGATAATCAAGGTTGAAAGCTATCATAATCACTGATACTTACTGCTGATTGCATTCACGACGCAAGATCTTTCGCAAATACAGTCACTCATTAGGTCCAGACGCTCTGCAATTTCTGGAAGAAATCCTTGCAAGTCATGATATAACGGATAATGACGTGGAGTTCTCTGTTGAGACTATCGCAAGAGAGTATAATAAACAAGATGGTGACGCGTTTGTTAAATCATTCGTGTT
>Ga0153976_1000161_pt1 | contig 21104 bp, 25 predicted proteins | sample TSGA060MetaG_FD_104717 | JGI IMG/M metagenome (GOLD analysis project Ga0153976, IMG submission 104717) | Attine ant fungus gardens microbial communities from Georgia, USA - TSGA060 MetaG | ecosystem: Host-associated > Fungi > Mycelium > Unclassified | place: USA: Georgia, Yuchi Wildlife... | reverse complement strand
GTTGATTGTCGTCGTATCATAGGGATAACAAGTATTTCATCTGAGTGACTTGAGGTGCTCAGAAGCTGTATCCAGCCTTGATCCTGTTGTTCTTTCCTGTCAAACAAAATCACAACGTGGGGTAGTTAATCGCAGCCCCGTCCACAAGGACCATGGGACCTGCCAACGACATCGTCGTATATGTCTCCTTTATTCAATTACATCCTCAACTTGTAGTAGATCTTCCCGTTGGATGGTTATCCAGGCCAGGAAAGGTCAATTAGATAGCAAAATATTATCCCTGTCTGATTTCAGCCATTGAAATGCCAAGGTACAGACCAAATTTGAACATGTCTAGATTAACACTGACATTCGATAGGCAGGATCCAGTGCATTAGCTTTAAGGTCTAGATCCTGGACTGTCAGAAGTTGAATTCAAAAGAATTTGTACTGTTCATACCGGATTGGATGATGAGGAGTCTCCGAGGGCTTCAATCATCCTCATGAATCGTTATTCTAACTTGCTCAGCGACTGGCACCGAAGCGGGGATTTGAGGAATATCAAGAACATTGTGCGATGCCTGTTCCTCCGATACTTCATGAAACTGAGAGTCCCCGTCCTCTTCATCACCACTCTCTTCTCCCGGCTTTCTGAAAACAAGCTCCTTGCCGCTGACTAGACGCCGTTTTTTGAGTGGCAACCCCGTAGTGGAAGTTCCGGAGGTGCCGTCGATCCCCCCAGCTTCTTCAGATTTGCCCTGACCTTGTTTCGCTTTTTCTTTTTTCTTGTGACGCTTTTCCCTTTTCTTGGCAGTCTTGGCTTCAGCAGCATCATGGGCTTCTTTGCGTTTACGCTCGAACTCGGCGGTAAGCGACTCCTGCATTTTGTTCAGCAGCATCTCCAAGAGAGGATGGACCAAGACGCCTACTTTTTGAGCCTGCTCGTCCATCATCTTAAGACGCTCGTACTCCCTACGCCTTCCAGATTTATAGACATGGAATTCACCACTACCTGCGCCCGCACTTGAACCTTGCACGTTCTTCATCATTTCTCGTGCGGGACGAATTGATTTTTCTTTGGGGGGAGGAGGGACGTATGCCGGCTTTGCTGGATCTTTGAGCAGGCGGTCAAGCTGTGCGCGCTGTTTCTCGACAGGCGTAAGGGCATGGCGTGGTGGACAAGTCGGGTTGGAGGAGGAGGTAGGAGTTGAAGTCATGCTGGCTATTCATAGCACCCGGATCACGTTCTCCTTTGCCTTCATGCCGGAGCGATCTTTCTCTCCCGAGCTCGCAGAAAATCTGCCAGACTATGTCCCCCTTTCGCACGACAACCCTTTTCTCACCGCTCCAGTGTTCGATCCAGAGGAATTTCTACTCTCACGCGCACGCACAACCCTTCCAGAGTTACGGACAGAATTGCGAGACTACCTCTTAACTCTCAAGGAAGAACTCGTCCAACTCATCAACAACGACTATGAAGCCTTCATAAGTCTAAGTACTGATTTGCGAAGCGAAGGTTCGAAGTTGAAAAGTTTGCGCGGTCCACTGGGTCGTCTGCAAAGCATCATACTGGTATGTCAGATTTTCTGATTGCACCTAGCTCATAAGAGATTTCAGGAATCAAGAACAGAATTGCAGCTGATACAGGACAATGTGCAAGAGAAACTCAACAAACGCTCTGCCTTACGGGAAGAAAAAGTACCAGAACCTATACTGGCACTGTTCCTTTGGGGCTCATCCTTCATTGACCTAGGCCCTTTTGCAATTGCTTCTCAAGATATCAGAATCAGTGACACGCTTGGAATCTCTGCTCTCGATTGCGTCTCCAGACCAAGAAGATAGTGTTTCTCCGGCCAATCCTATGGATGACACAAGCGAGGAACGGTATGCACCTGCATCACTCATGTTAGCGTACAACTTATGGTCGAGCCCCAGAGGCAGAAGCAACCGAGCAAAACACATAGCACGAGTGGCAGCAGAGTACATGCAGCTACTTTATCATGTATCAAAGGCCCGGGAAGAAAGCTGTGCTTTTATAGACGTGCTACAATGGGTTTGTGAGATATCCTTCTCCACAGGTAATCACCTTTTGGTTGAACGGTAAACACAGCGCATTGATCGTGTACATTCAACATTGTCGTCTGACCTCGATCATCTATTCGCAACATTGTTGGCAAGCATGTCAGACACCCATTCTGATGGGCGTCTATTGGAGATCGAACGATTAAAACTTCTCACCGATCTTAGAGAATGCCTTCGTACATATGATGTTCTCGGTCTCTGGCGTGATGCTGAAGATGTGTTAAGGCGTGACGTCGTCAGACCTTTTCTGAAGAAAGTGTGTGCACCGCATTTCTTCCTCATCTTATCTTTCTTGAATATATTATAGACCATTTACCATAACGCTCTTGAGACACCACGGTCTCCTGCTGTTCCAAAGACTCCTTTTAAGTCTGGTCTTTCTGATATCATGCCATCTACAGGATTCCCCCTTAGGACACCGTACACCCCGTTCACTGCTTCTGTGTCTTACCAAGATCTTGCGCCATCTCACATGTCCACTCAACATGCTGTACCGCCCATCCCTTCGATAGAGGATATAGACAATCCCCTTGCGCAAATTTACAATCACATTCTGCGTTTTGTCTCCCGTCACATTAAGGATATCATGGAAATAGCAGAGAAAATTTCAAGAAATAAGTTGCCAAAGGAAAGAATATCGACCAGTGTGGTCATCAGCACAGAAGACACTACACAGGGGTTTCAAATATTAGCTTACGTTGTCTGGGAGGAGATCGCGAATGCTATAATCAATGATATTGGGGATGTCGTATTCACAGCAGGTCGACCAGATGAACTTCAGAAGGTGGGCAAAGTGAAGTAGCTTATCAGAGTCGGACTGAGTGATTTACAGAATTACGAGGCCACTCAAAATTTCCTTCGATGTCTAGAGCTCTACGCTTCTTCAGCTCAAGCTATCCATGTGATGAGAGGACATGACCTTTATCACGAGTTTGACCGGCGATGGCAGCTTCCTGTCTATTTTCAACTTCGTTGGAAAGAAATAGTGGTCAATTTTGAGGAAACCCTCAATGAAATTTGCATTGAGCCATCTGCGATGAAGGGTAGGTTATCCTCTTTCCCAGATTGTCTGTATTTTTACTCATTCTTCTCAAGCTGAAAATGACTTCTTGTTGAGTCAGACTGCATCCCTTTGGAAGGCAATTACAATGTGTTGGAGTCCTCAAGTCCTCATCCCGGAGCTTAGTCACAAATTCTGGCGATTAACGCTGCAGGTCAGTAACAAATACTATATCTAATCTCATCAAATTTTTACTCGATACGTACAGCTTTTGAACAGATATGCTGCATGGCTTCATTTGGTTTATGCGACTATTGATACTCGCTCAACAGCGTCAGCTAACACTCCCACAGAAACTTCATCTGCAGAGACTATTGCAGCTGATGAAATTCTCTTACAACAATATGCCGCCATAATAACTGATCTCAAATTATTGGAGAACAAGATCGACAACTTATGGCAACAGGAAATCAGGATTATCCTCCCACCTGGGGTAGTGGATATTGCCGGCAGCGATGGGCCCCGAGGTAGCTTCTACTTTATAATGCTTTTCAAACACCAATGATTCTTTTCAAGAGGTTTTGAAGCAGGTGCTTTCTAAATTAACCACGACCATCCAGCCGGCATCCGCCCAGATTATTTTTATTTTGACTAAACGTTGCTGTGAGGCGTTGCTTCCTGTTCGATCAATCCCATCTCAGTTCCGTGCCATGTCAAACAAGCGACTCCCGACGGAACCGAGTTATTTTGTCCAAACCATCTTCCGAGCTATCAGGGCCTTCTTTGCCATCAGTTCTTCCGATGGTCCAGGCCGAACCCTCAAAGATGCCCACATGAAAGGGTATTCACAGGAAATTTTCGACAATGTTGCACAAAGGCAAAGAATTGCTTATTCTATCGAGCACATGGGTTCAGTGCTGATCAACTGTATAGGTATATTTTATATCTAACTGCTATGAGAAAGACGGAGGAGTCACTTCGGAGACTCAAAAAGGGGAAAAAGCCAACATTCTCATTGTTTGGCAGCGCCCAAACTGATGACAGTCGTGATGAAGAACGCATCCAAACACAGATGATTCTAGATGTGGAGGCTTTTGGTAAAGAAGCGCAGTTTCTAGGTATTGAAATCGAGAAAAATGAACATTATGCAATATTGAAAAATATTGTCCTGGCTCATGACCGTAAGTTTATCATTCTCTTGGCTGACCGTAGTTGATCTTGGTTTCAGAAGATGCATCATGAATTTCACATGTTTCGATCTCTTTTGGACGGAGTTCAGGTGCTCTTGATGTTATGCACAGGCCATACACAGGCCATATTTGTACCATGTTGGTGAACAGTACCTATAAGTAGATACATGAGTTTCAGATGTTTATGGAATAGAATTCATGGAATCAGCCAAGTGTTCTCAGAAGTGAGACGAGGGAAACACACTTCTGGTGTGGTCTCTTAAAGCCCTGATGCCCGGCCAAGAATCGGAACTATGACCTTCTAGATGCTCCATCTGACCAGGGACAATGACTTTAAGTGACCTTCACGGGAAAATAAATGTGAATTCACTTGGGCCCGTTAAATATTAACACTTAAGCTCTACCATTGACAAGTAGCATCACATCCAGAAGCGAGGATTAGTCAAAAGAATTCACTTCAACTACTTTTGGCTTCAGTTGCAGCAATGACGGCCGGGTGAATTTCCAGCAGGATACCGGTACTTGTCAGGATCTGTAACGATTCTTGAATTTCAAGGGGAACGTCTTTCATCCGTAGAATCTCCAATTGTCTTATTTTGGAATTGGGATAAATCCACCGTCGCGAGTTCAGCATCTTCCTAAGGGAATCAAGTGCTGCTTCCTCGATATGCATGAAATTCCAATATGGTACCCCAACCTCGAACAGTCGGAGATGCGGCAACAATGGCCGCTGTTGATAAGCATGATAGGTAAGGGCGTCGAAAAGCTCATTATGATCGAGATCGCTGGACAAGTAAAAATGGGAAACGAAGGGGGTCAAACTGAGGACAGAAAGCACATAACTCAAGTGAAACACATGGCTTGATATCGTGAGCTTTTCCAAGTGACGGACCGTGGAAAGAAAGCTCGCATCGAATCCAGATGAACGGTCCCACTCGAGCATCAACTCCTGAAGGTTGGGAAAACTGAAACCTTCTAAGATCAAGGGGGTATGAGATGATTGCATGTTTTTTATAGCCAGATAAGTCAGTGATGTGAAGGTGATTTTGGTTCTAGGCTGTAGCGATCGCGACGAGGATCCAGAAATCACAAAGGTACCAGACTGCATGTTGATGCAACATGGGAAGATGTAACTCCATGAATCAAAATCAACATCGGCAAGCGTGATGTGTGTGAGCTGTCCCCATGGGATGTCTAAATTCAATGTTGTATCAAGATCAAGGTAGGCGGCATAATCAAGCCGTTTCAAGGGGGTAGAGTCAGCGAAGACAGTCAAAGGTACAGGAAGGAAATCGAATGATTTTCCGGACGACGTTACACTGAGACTAGCAAGTTGGGGAAATCGGATGTTTGGATCGGCCGTGCAGAGGATTTTGCTCAGCCATGAGGAAGATAACCTCAGCTCTCTGATACGGCCATGTATCTGACCCAAAATAAAGTCAGACTGCGATTGCCATTCTGGGTGGTCGAACATGGAAGGCGAAGATACTGTTAGCTGGATCGACAAGGGGTAATCTCTGGAACGTTGAAGTAACTCAATCATTGGAAAGATTGGGTTTTCTTCAGGGGCTGTAGGGATTCTGGACACTAGATCCATCATGTCAATGGTGACATTGCTCCATAAGCGAGATGACTGCAGTCCAATGTCATACCAAAAGGAACACACTAGACAGAGGAGCAGCGGAGCAGTTTTGTATGAGGGTGACTGGAAAGGAGGGACACAATGGAAAAAGATCCCTTCCAAGATTTCAGGGGGAAGCCGATTAATTGAACATGGTTTGGAATCAACAAGAGCATAATTCATGGTTGAAGACCTGGTAATTCGTTTAATCCAACCAAAGTCAGGAAAGGGATACCATTTACCTAGAGTGAGCGAACTCCTAGTATTGTTGACAATGGATTCAATGGAGATGAGCAATTTAAGGCGAGTTGATGTGGGCCTTCAACAGCCTTGAAGTTCGGAAATAATTTGCACTGCTCGATCCACATAAATCTACGGCATCACTATTGTCTAGTTTGACACGGCGCTGATGATGGATCTGTTGAATCAACGAGGGGTGCTTCGCTGTGTGAGGCATTAGTGACCGGACATATCCTTGGAAAGTTCAAATATGGACTCATCTGCCAAGTCCAAAATTAGCATCTAGTTAGTTTGTTAGTTTCTGTCACGGTTGGAAATGACAAGAAATGAAATAACAAGATGTGTTCTAATATTATTAGAAGTCCAACTTTCAAAAAATTTAGGCCATTTCTGGAAAGTTCTGACCGTCACAGATAGAGGGTAACCTTAGGTCTGTCAAGTCTTACACGGAGGGGTTTGGCGTGTGAATTTGATCAGCGCCACCCACTGTGCTGACCGCAAGTTTTACAGAGAGGATTGGTTAACAGAAGCATTTATTGGTGAATTCTATGGGGAAAAAACAGGTTGGATACCTGAGAGAACGAAGCTAAGCAGTCACTGCTCAATAATTAATAATAATAACAATCATAATATACCATGAAGTTTTTCCCTAGGATAATGCAAGCCAAAGATAGTGGGAGTTCTTGAACAATTGCTCTTATCAAAATGAGAGAAGCTTTTGTCAAAATTTACTTTTCTCATTTATTCTATTATTTTTCCTCGCTCATCTCTTATGTCTTGATTGGTGATCACCTTATCACCACGGACTGCAATTGAGCACTGTGTAATAAATTGTTGATTTTGAAAAGTGGTCACCTTATCATTAAATTGTATCTCCATGGCTCCCACTAGGCGCACAGGTCTGTGCTGCTTAGTCATCCATTAGTAATGGGATAAGTGCAAATTCAAATTCCAGTTTAATTCACCGACGAAATACCAACTATAATATGTCTGAATAATGTCAAGGGCATGCCCTCCAAGTCATCTCATGGCCAATTGCATAGAATTTTCTACACCTAGGGGCTTGTCTAGTATATTGGGAGGCTGGCGGCTTCGATTGCATGTATAGTAAACAGTTAAGAAGCCATTTTTCTCTCATATTGAGTTGTAAATGCATAGCCTCTTGATTTAGCCCATGCATTCATTGACACATAAAGGGTTTCTTGCAACTTGAAATAACCCTCAGGAGGGAGGCAGTCAGCTGGGAAGGCTGTGGCTATAGTTGCGTTATTTGAGTCAAATTTGTTTGTGAGTTAAACATGTGGAATTGAATTTGGCCTAATAACCAGACTTATCCCATGACTGATGGATGACTAAGCAGCACAGACCTGTGCGCCTAGTGAATTTTCTGGGATTATGTAATAATTCTTACCAATTCTAGTTTAGCTTGTCCTGATGTAATCACACGTGGGTCTCCAACTGCAGATTACACCTCAGTTCTTTTGCTTTCAGGGACTAAGGTAAATTTGCTATGAGTCATTTTCTTTTACTGAAGTGTTTAGTTGTCATCTTGACAGGTAGACTAAATTATGGCTCTTTTGCTTTCAGAGATTGAATGAAGTAAGACATATTGACAAGCAAGAAAAAAATTGACTACCTAGTAGACAAGTGAGCTCGGTTCGTTTTAACATGTTGCCTTGCACTCACGAGACGCGTGTGCGACATAGTGATGTCACATCTAGGCTAGGGATGATTGCTACGGAGATTACATAGATTAAATTTGTCCTAGGTTTCCTTAGACCACAGAATAAGGTTTGCAATACACTCCATACTCCCAGATGCCTCCAGGACACCATCAAGTCACGATAAAGGTGGACTCGCATATAATAATTCATTTCAATCAGTAAAAACGTCAGCCGGTTCATGAGAAAGAACCTCAGTGGCGGCCTAATATCTTACGGTATACATTTTCTGGTACTCACAGAATAAAACACTGCTACGCTCCCTGGCACTGAGTGTCAATTGGAATGTCCATGACTACTGGCCTCTGGCAAATTAAATAACAAGGGACAGTGGCAATTTGGACCATCGATTTCAATTACTATATCAAAATTCTAATCTAGGGTAAATGCTATTCATTTATGCCGTTCAACTCATTTGTTGATGAAGTCCTTTAATGGATCCAACTCGTTAAACTACCGCGGGGTGTCTACGTACCATGTAATCAACTGCTGGATTTTAAAAAAAGATGCAACTCGTCAATAGTTAGACTGGTTGCTTCTATGAATCAATCCTCAGTGGCGGGAACCATTACAAAACACATCGGGGCCAGGCACTGGTTCCTTATATGCAGGACTAGGCTTGGACATTGACATATATCCATTCTTGCTGACCTGCTCGGAGTGCAGCATTACACATTCACAATGCACTGATCCTCGGGAAATGGGTGTACCCACTTAGCAGCGGAAACACGCTAACGGCCCTTTCCCTCTCCTGGTAACCTCAGAAAGAATATGTTTGCGCTTCAGACATCTCCCACATAGGAGAGATGTCTGTGATTACAAGATGTTCTTGATATATCAACTAGTCCATGTGACACTGAAAATGATATGCCTTCCCTGTCCGTGCTACAATAACTTGGAGAGTCGGAATTTCCTCTGAGCCCTTACTCACTGGCTGCTTTGACAATGGATTACGACACTTGATACAAACGCCTCGTTCCAGTGTCCATCCAAGCGCCTTTTGCCGAGTCAGATTGACCATTGTGTCGAATAAATCATGCTCCATGAGACGTTGAGCCATGGTCAGCATGTCTTGATCAGAACGGTACGAGTCTAGCATACCCGTCAGAATCGTACGAAACTCGTCATAGTGGGAATGTAAAGTCGACGTTGTCGAGTTTGTCAGGCGTTTGAATAGGCGAGGAAACGAGACAACAGAGGTAGAAGTTATCGATACAAGAGCACTAAACGTGGTCTGCACCGAGGAACGAAGGTCTGATAGGCACTCGTGTCGCACCCCTTCATCAAGGCCAGAAGAAGTCTGACAAGCAGACACTAGCTGTAGCACATTGATCTGGCTGTTGAGAAGCGTAAACCAAATATCTTCCAGTGGTACATCGACATCCGAAGACTCGCGTGATCTTCCTAAACAGATCTTGACGCATCTCTGCCCTATGACTTGCAATGAATTCAAGACCTGATCAAATTTCCCCCGTGATTCAACAGACAATTCTTTCAGAGCTTGCACAACTTGTAATGACAAGTCTCGTTGGTACTCGACAGCTTTGTCAAGTGCTTTTTGAGGCTCATTTCGAGCGTTATATGCCCAGATAACGGCATCATAAACCTGATTATCTTCGCATACTTGAATCATGTCGTCCCAATCTAGGCAGTCATGAGGCAGGGATTCAAGGACAGCGACAATTCTGGAGGGTTCAAATCGGCTTTGGAGGTCGATATACATATGCCAAAGTCCAGGTGTTGTTGAGAATGAGAATGGCGCAGACTGAGTGATAGCACTGTCCCCATGAGGTACGAGAGCCTGGAGGTACGTGAGCCTTTTGACGTCTTCCCCAGCGTCGCCCAGAATCCCAAGGGCACATTCATGAAGGTGAGGAAGGTGTTTTTGCAGCAACAAAGCTGTTTCATGCACCCCGAGCTCTAATAAACGTGCCAACGATTTCTCCGCAGTAGAAGCCAGCACATAAGGCAAAACCCTCTTGTTCGTCTCTGTCCCAGAGACCAACACTTCATCCAACTTCTCAAATGCAATAGCAGAATCAATATCCTGGTCATCGAGATAGGTCATGAACAAAAATTCCCAACGTTGGTCTCTCCTATGCCACGTACGAAGGATCCTATAAAATCCAGCCCGTTGAAATAGCGCAATGACGCTCTCAGTGTCGTGGGGATTGTACGCCGATAGGAGATATTCTACAGCTAGCTGTCGATCTTCCTTATTCTCGGACTTGCCTTCCAAAGTGAGATGGACGAGAGTCTTGTGTAAAACACTGGGGGCAAGTGCCTCAGAGAGGAACTTTGGGTATTTAGGAGCATTTCGAGCGATGAAGATATGCACGAACGTAGCGTCTTCAGAAGGTAAAGAAGGGATGAGTTCAAGAAGAATCCGTACAATGATCAGCCTATTAATGCTCTGAGTTTCATCATGCAGGTATGCATCTTCGAACGCGATATCAAGGGAATGAAGGAATGATTCTGCATCCCACTGAAGGAGTTGTCGAATATAAGGGTAGGTGGGTTCGGCCCCACCTTCCTCATCGGATGTCAATATCAGTGTCCCTCCTCCTGGGGGCCATGCACTCGATCGCCCATAGAACAGGAACGTATATATATCCTTCTTGGCATGAAGTGCCTCTTCTTCCGGCAAAGGCTCCCCACTGGGATACGTCAGTCCATAGAGGACATGCGAGAGATAGGGGTAAACCTTGTAAGAGTTCATAATTATAGTCTCTAGGCTAGCCTCCTCATCTTCGTCCCCTTCAGCATTCTCAGCCTTGGCTCGTCTGAATCTCAACACTCTTCTGATGAGTCCTAGGAGTTCGACAATCGGGGCAACATAGTCCTTCAATGCTCGGGTGTACGTATATATCAAGGCATCGTAGAGGTGATGTTTCTGACACAACTGAATGGCCTGGTTGATATCCAGACACTCAGGATCAATATGCCATATCACACGCTCCACAAGGTCTGATCGCCCATCTTCCTCGTGTAGGCTAATCAACCTCTGCATGATTCGCGGTGGGACATATCGAATCTCGTTATCCAGCAGAAAAGGTTCCAGGTGCCGCAGATAAATCCCCGAAATACCGCAGTCGTCGTATTTTTGAAACAACTCCTCAAACAAGAAATCGGTGTCGTTCAATGCAATGCACGCACGACAACATGAAGTGACAAGATTCTCGAATAAAGACGTCCTGTCCACACCTCTTCCATCTGGTGTGACGTGTGTTGAGTCAGTCATCCTGTCTTCGGAGAAGGCATAGCGTGCGGAAGCGACCATCAGCTCTTGTAATTTTTCCCCTATGACTTCTTTTCGAAGTTTCGGCTCCTTGGGAAGGCCGTTTCTATTTCCAGGCGCCTCGTCCAGATAGTAGGCTCTGGTGAGTTCGATTGCACTGAGAAAGTTACCATCTTTAACAAGCGACAGGATTCTGTCTGCCCATGTTATAAGGGTCCCAACACGAACGTCATCCCTGCCCTTTAATATGCTCAAAAGGAAGCTCACTTGATCGAAAGGGTGGGATCACTCACTAGCAGAAATATTTTGCCCTTATATATGCGGATGCTGTGTGCAACCTCCATCCCAGAGTCCTGATGATTGACCTTGCCATTTTCTGTATGGCCAATTGTCGGTGACATGAGCGTGGAGAAATCAAATTCAATACGCTCAATCATCTTGGATGTCTGTAAATCATATACTCCCATCTGGTTCGTTGTAAGAACAATCAGTTGCTGTAGTTGCAGATCAGTAATGTCATATACTACTTGAGAATGGAAAATTCACCTCAAAGTTTAACCACTGCAAGCCCAAAATTTCTTCCTTTGCAGTCCACGAAAGTACGTCCTTATAATCGATGGCACCAACCTCTAGTTCGCTCACCTTCCCCGTCTTCGCATTCTTCAAGACTTGTTGTACTTTGACTTCCTCAACTTCAATAATCTTCAAAAACTTTCCCCAGGCGAATGCCAGCATAGGCGGAGTTGGTATTCCTTGTTCCCCACTTTTTCCCTTTCCCTTCACCTTTCCATTTCCGTCTCCGCTAGTCTTCGTCGACTTGTTTATGTCCAACCCACCAGTGAAATTGGGATCTTGATAGACACTAGGAAACCAAGCCAAAGAGCCCCTCCACTTGGTCTGAGACTGCCATTGCACACCCTCTTCCAGACCTCTGGGCACCTTGAACCAAGTTTTCGGACTCGGTTTCAGCCCAACCACAACCAACTTTGTCGGAGTCAACATAGCGACAAGACTATATGTATCTGTGACGTGCGGACAAGTTCCCAGAGGTAAAGGTGACATAGCAAGAATGGTGTAGCGAGGGTTCCGGTGTTGAGTTGTGTGCGTGCTACGGACGCGGGCCTGATGTGATTCTGCTCGAGGCAGTGATGATGATGAGGGAGGTGGTTGAGGATCCGGATATCGACCTAGAATTCGAAGAATGTCTGATGCTTCAACGAAGAGGACTTTGCCGAGAGTATGATAGAACGCAAGACCGTGTACGTCGGCTGAAACAATCGCTGTATGTCGTCCTGCGACAAAGCCGATGCTGACAATTCGAGAACCTTGGATGTGGCCTTCTTTTCTACCAGAATAAACAAGGGAAAGGGAAGTAGGCGGGACGGAACGGATCGGTATAGTTGGATTTGCAAGGTTGTATATCTGAATGTAGCCTGTCGAGTAGCCCGCCGCCACACATGTACGGTCGTATGATAGTGTGAGTGCGGTGACCGCGCCATGGCGACTTTCTGGGGGAAAAAAGTGAGCAAACTTGAGAAAGAACAAGAGAGATCGTCAAGGCTCACCAGATGACTCGTCGCCACAAATGCACCTCAAATTCTGCCGAAAATCATACACAAGTATCTTCCCATCCGACGTCCCAATGCACACATTTCCATTTGCAGCTAACACAGTAGGTGTCTTGAATCCTCTCGCACCAAGCACCGTCATTGCCTTCTTGACAGCGGTGCTTGCAAATAAGTCTTTGCCTATCAGATGCAGGCTTGTCCATTTGAAGGCTTCGTTTTCTGTACTTTGTAAAACGGCATTGAGGAATTCACGATGACTTTGTGTGCGAGAATGGAGTTGAGATGCTGTACTCAAATGTGTAGTGGATGACTGAGAAGTGTCATTGGAAATATCAGAAGGGGTATGTAAAGATGAATTCGTGAGCAACTGAGAAGGTGAAGGTGAGCCGAAATTGGTTGATGAGGATACTGACGAAGATTCTGGTGTCCGTGCAAAGACAGATCGGGACCGCAAACGGGAGACACTGGGATGCAAGAACGGTTTCGCAATTTTTGAAGAAGATGCAATTGGACGCGATGCAATCCTTGGTAGTGGTGATTGCCGACTAGTAGAAGTTTCGGAATTTGTATCAAATAGTTGTACTTGTGGCTAAACCCTTTCTCGTTCAGTTCAATGCAAGTGTGACAGAAATGAGACCTACATACCAGATGGTCTTCTTCTTCTACCACCAGCTTGGATATGTGCACATTTTCATCGTATCCCTCGTCGTCCGTCGACTCATCTTGACCCAAGACCTCTCTCAACCTGTCGCTATAGTTTGACGCAGTAGCCGCAGCATCGACGCCGGCAAACACTGCGCCGCTGTCCAATGCGAACCCGGCTCTTTCTCCCTCTTCATCACTATCCATGATTTCTTCCATACGAGAAGAATAATCCTTGGATGAGAAACTATCCTCGATTCCCAGGGCGCGGATATCATCATGCTCGGGATCGCCTTCGTCCGAATCGGAAAAGTGCAGCTGGCGTGTATCACTAGAGTAGGTAACGGACACGCTCTTGTCGCTCGAAACCATGTGTAAACTTTCAAACACACCAGTAATTGATCATGCCGACTATGTCAGATGAACAGCGTCACGGATCGGCGTACATGTTTGTATCCGGAAGCCTATGCCAAATATGGACTGGGCATGGTTCAAACCTGGGTCCAGCCAGCGAGAATTAAGTAGACGGCACGGATTGAATATAACAATATACGATAGCATTATGACAGAGGAAAGGAAAACCAAACCCAAACCGGAACCAAGAAGCAAGACAAACACAACGCCGTACTAACTCACAATCCGTCTTTCTCTTTTAGCACCGGGACCAAATCTCTCCTGGAACCCAATCAACTCCTCCATTAACTCCTCCATCATCTTCATTGTTGACAATGGTTTTCCTTTATCGTTCTTCCACAATATTGAGGCAGCCCTCACGGTCACCGGAACAACCAGTGGGTCCTGCTCAGACTCTCCAGCTTTACCCTGAGCCTCATTTGGAATCTGCAGTGAAGATCCATCTATAACAACCATGTCATCACCAATTCCGCTGTTGTCCTTCCCTGATATGTCCAATTCAAATTTCAGCACCTTTTCCAATGCTTCCTTCCGCCGTTCACGATCTAGCGCGTTGGCCTGTTCTCGGCCCACCCATTCTACTAATGCCCGAACCCGCTTGTTCATATCCCCAACACTCATGCGCTTGCTGGGCCATTTAACTTTGACCCCGCGTTCCATTGTCCGCTCCATGCTCTCTCCTCTCCCACTGAACGTTCCGGTACCTGATTGGATTTCTAGTGGTTGTGGAACGTTAGTGGGTAGCATCTCTTCGAGGTGCGCCAGGTAGTCAGGAAGGCCCCAAGATGTAAACAGAGGTTGCTGCGAAACAACATAAATATGGGAATTCCGGTACGTCCGTGCCGATTCCAGAGCAGAATTGCCCTGGCCGGTAGTGCTGTGAGATTGGCCTCTCCGCAAACCTAGTTCTTGGTTCATGCTGCTATTGCCATGAGACGTGGGATGGGAAACGGGAGGCCGTCTGGCAGCACTAGAACCCTTAGAACGACTATTGCCGCCTTGGCGTTTCGTCGTGGTGGTGGTGGCAGGCTGGACTGCTGGAAGAAATGTCACGTGAGTGAAGCAGACGGAATGGCGCCTTGCTCACATTCGTCCCCGTCAAGGGGCGCAGGGGGAATAGCAATACCGGAGACAGGGGCAGCTCTACGCCCAAACCGTTTTCCCGTGTTGTTTGCCAGTTTTTTTGGATGTAAAGGGGCAGGAAGTTTAGGGGGAGGGGAAGGGATACGCGGAATAGATGGAGGCTGCTGATCAGAGGCGCTGGAAGATGATCTAGTGCGCTTCTTGCTTGGCCTGGGGGAGTATGAACCAATGTACAGTGTTACCCAACAGGAACTGAGCTTACGCATCGTCATCTGTTCTTTTCCGTTTCTTTCTGTTATGAGAACCAATCTCAGACTCGGGTTCTGGGTCAGGATTGGGAGCAGCGAGTGGTTGCTGTTGCTGAATGACGTTTTCCTGAGCAGCAGCAGCCTCCGCAGCAGTAGCCTCGATGATCTCTTTCAGGCTTTCGTCAAAATTTGCATCTCGACTGTTCATGGTGTTTCGTCTCTTGGAAGGCTGCTTCAGGAGATGGGTAGGAGAGTGAGAGCGGGATGCGCGTGAGGCAGCGGTAGCAGGGGCGACGGTAGACGTATGCCGCGCTTTCTTTGCCAATCGCCTGGATGGGTATGAGAGAGAAGACTTGGAAGGAGGGAGGATAAAGCAGCGCACTTGAAGAGCTCGCCGTGGAGCTCAGGGCGACACAGTTCGCAATAGTAGTCGGCGTCGTGGACCTGATCCTCTGAATCGTAACCCATACAGAGGCCGTGTTGCCAGACCTTGCAGGTTTCGCATTGAACCATGAATTCACCAGCATCTGTCTCGTCCTCGCCTGCAGGGGAGGAGGGTGAGTGAGTGGGGCGATCAGGGCGAAGAAGAACAAACCGTTGCTGCCACAAACACAGCGAGTAATGCCCTGCTCTTCTTCGTCTGCGGGTTCTGTGGTGGTGGTGTCTTGAGGCTCGTGGAGGGTGTCTAGAGCGGTGTCGGCGCTGGAGCGTCGTTTGTCCCTGCTCTTGCGCTTGGCCTTTGGAGCGGTAGAGCTAGAGTTGGAGGCAGATGAGTGAGTGGCTGAAGCCAAATGTTTGCGATCGTCGAGATGGTCTTCCTGGTCGTGTGTGCGTTTTGTACGAGACGGGGCCGACTGGGGTGGCCTAGGAGGGTTGTCCTTATGTCGGGGGAGGTCAGAATCTGGAGACTTTGAGTTTGCAGACGGTGCTGAACGACGTCCTGAGCGGCGGATTTCGCGGGGAGACAACGGAGGACCCATGGTCATCGTCGCCGCCTGCGCCATGGCCGAGAGGAAGCCGTCTGCTACATCATGTGACCATCCCGTCGCGTCTCCGGCAATCACAACGCACGGACCAGAATCGTACGCCGACGATCACGTGTCACTAATTACATCACGTGTTCTTGTTGACCTCGTGACTCGGCTCGGCTGGTTTTTGTTATGGCCCCCCTCGCCACACTCGAGTACGCCTCCAACGCTCCGGACCCCGTCGCCACAGACGGACCCCAGGCACCTGACTTCCCTCGCCTCAGCAAGCACCACCTCCTCCCAGATAACACTCCCGATTATCTCAGATTAATTCTAAATGCCAGGGTGTACGACATCCTCCAGGAAACACCCCTCATTCCTGCAACCAACCTAAGCACAAAGCTTGGCAACTCCATCTTTCTCAAACGCGAGGATCTTCACGAGGTCTTTAGCTTCAAAATCCGAGGAGCTTACAACTTTATGGCCCATCTTACTGACGAGGAACGCTGGAAAGGCGTCGTCACTTGCAGCGCCGGTCAGTGTGCGTGCTTAATCTTATCTATAGCCTAAATCCCAATCTTCCCTTACAGGAAATCATGCCCAGGGCGTCGCTCTCTCCGGTTCCCGTTTAGGTATCCCATGTACTATCGTCATGCCCAAGGCCACTCCTTCCATCAAAGTCCGCAATGTCGCCCGTCTGGGTGCAAAAGTTGTCCTACACGGCGACAATTTCGACGAAGCAAAAGCAGAGTGTGCTCGTCTTGCCCAGATCCATGGACTTGCCTTTGTCCCTCCCTACGATGATCCCCTCGTCATCGCCGGCCAGGGAACAGTGGGCTCGGAAATACTCAAGCAGGCTCCTCACTCTGACCAAATCGACGCCATATTTGCCGCTGTTGGCGGTGGCGGTCTTGTTGCAGGTATTGCCGAGTACGTCAAGCGTATCGGCAGCCCACACACCAAAGTCATCGGCGTCGAAACCCTCGATGGTGACGCCATGGCTCGCAGCATTGCAAGCGGTGTGCGTGTGACGCTCCCCGAAGTTGGTCCCTTCAGTGATGGTACCGCTGTCAAAATTGTGGGCACTGAAACCTTCAGAATCTGCAAGCAACTTTTGGATGAAATCGTTCTCGTGGACAACGATGAGATCTGTGCCTCTATCAAGGATATCTTTGAAGGTAGTTCTTTCAGTCAGAAGCAGAGAACCAGATGGATTTTTTTACGTTAGATACCCGTTCTGTCACCGAACCAGCCGGGGCGCTCGCCCTCGCTGGACTCAAGCGATACATCATCAAAAATAACCTCATCGGTGCTCATAAAAAATTTGTAGTCGTTGTCAGTGGAGCAAATATGAACTTTGATCGCCTTCGTTTCGTCGCAGAACGCGCCGAATTAGGCGAAGGTCGCGAAGCACTTCTCAGTGTTGACATCCCTGAAAGACCAGGAAGGTAAGTCTCCTCTCCCAGAGATAACCATGTTTCTCAACTTCAGTCTTTTCTCTCTGCTTGCAGTTTCATCGCCCTGCACTCAGTCATCCATCCCCGCGAAGTTACAGAATTCGTTTATCGGTATAATCTTTCTGGAGATGGAGATCGTGCTCACGTGTTCTTGTCCTTCAAACTTGACACCTCTGACCGGCCCACCGAAGTTCATCAGGTTCTCTCGTCTCTTGCAACCGAAGACATGCATGGCTTTGATATCAGTGATGATGAACTGGCAAAGAGCCATGCGCGGTACATGATTGGTGGTTGCCATGCGGTCCCTCATGAGCGTATCTTCAGATTCGGTATGATACGTCTACGTTCGTCCGCAAATTTAACTTGACAGGATACATAGCTTTTCCTGAAAGACCGGGTGCCCTGCGCAAGTTTCTGACAGGCTTACATCAAGGGTGGAATATATCTTTATTCCACTACCGTAATCATGGAGGAGGTGGGTTCTGGTCAGTCAGTTTTGCCAGTCGAATTTTCTGATGCATCCTTACAGATCTTGGCAAGATACTTGCGGGTATTCAGGTCCCGGTGACCGACTACGAGGACTTTGATGCTTATCTACAAAAACTCGGTTATCCCTATGTAGAAGAGACAAACAACCCTGTTTACCTTCGCTATCTTCGTGGATGAAACATCACACTATGCCATACTAAATAAAATGTCACTTTGTAATTACAGAACTATTTACCCAAAAACCATTCCTTTCCAAAACAACCAATAAATACAAGACATTACAACAAAGAGACAGGGCAGACATAGACCTATGGGTAAAATTCCCGTATCATAAATTCCTGAAAGTTTCACTCTGAGGTCGCAAATTGGACCTTCCACCAACCCGAGTCGGCATCGAAAACTCCGAGACTCTGTGTCTGGGCTGCGACATTGTTTCGACAGCTTTGATAGCAAGTGCCGTAGAAAGTCCACGATTGCCAATGCAGATACCCGATGCCCCGAACTTGTATATCCACCCAATTTCCCACCCCCCATCTTCGCATTGCAAAGCTAGAAGTTTCCGGAGATCAACTTCGTCTCGAATTCCGACAAAATCGCAAGTTAGTATACGCATTGAGAGTGCCGAGGAGTCACCCTCAGCCCCGATACGTTCTTGGATCCGCTCTTTGAGCAAAGGTTTGAGTAGTGCATGGAGGTCTGGATCTCCTGATCTGGAGAGAAGCCGACTGATGAAATAGAGGAAACACTCTGGCGTCTCATAGTAACGAGTACCCTCCAAGTAAGCACGGTTCATGAGAACCTCGCGTATCCACTCTTGAGTCTGTTGAAGCTGAGACGCACGACCGTAGGTGTAAAATAGATATAAAACATTGACGCATACGACAGGGTCGAGCCGTGGTCGACGATGATCAAAGTAGGTCTGTGGGATACGTCAATACAGGAACCCGCGACGGTCGTTGGTTTCAAAATCAACGTGACGTATACTCACTTGAATGATGCCGTCAGCACTGACATATCCCAGCATCTCGTCCATGACCGAGTGGACAATATCTTTATCATATTTCAGTACAGTCAGACCAAGGGATGTGGTATCGAGATCGGAAGGGAACTCTTCTGTAGTTAATTGACCCTTTCCTAGATGGAACCAAACCGAAAGGAGGAAGTTACGTTTGATCAGTCCATATGGTTTTCAATGGCCATCAAGTGCCTAATGTCAGATATGTCATACCTTTGAAGAAGTTCCAGGTTCTGGGCCATTCAATGAGGTCAACTAGTTCTCTAATCATCAACATAAGACTAAATATAGTTAAACTGGATTAATGGGACATTTACTTCTGGCCAGTAGTCTCGAGGATCAAAAGCGAAGCAAAGTTTTCTTCGACCACGACTGACGCCTGGGTGGGTGTCGCCTTCGTTACAGATTGGAAATTTCTTGCATTATGTCTGAGGAACTCGCGTCCACGCTGAATGGGATTCCCAACAAGATTTCGAAGCGCGCGCCTAACTGTCGGTTCCTTCTTGAACACGATTCCACAAAAACCAAGCGAACGTGCAGAAAAGACGTTCTCAAACTTATCGTCCACAAATATTGTCTGTTGAGGAAGCAGACCAGTAGCACTGATAACGTAACGATAAAAGCCTAAATGAGGCTTGCGTTCTCCGGCAGCGCCGGACGTGAAAACCGCATCGAATATTGACCAATCAGCAGTCTTGGTTCTCAAGACTTCCCAATCGGGAAGAGAGATGTTGGACATGGCATAGATTCGCAAACCACCATTAGACTGGGCTTTGAGTTTACGAATGAGGTGGATGAGGCCATGATTTGCCTGGAGAGAATTACGTGCATCCTGGAAAGCTCGGCGAACTTCCTCTACGGACACATCAAATTCTGATGAGACGGTGGCGTAACAGTCGGCTTCACTAAGCCGCCCACATTCATAGTCGAACCAAGTCGGAGAGTTGAGTATTGACCGTAGAGTCCGTGGAGATATTGTAGTAGTAGTATTTGCAGACCATTTGAAGAGAACGTCACCAAGATCAAATATGATCCCTGTATACGATGCGAGCGAATGGAACATTGGAAATAGGGGAACCAGAGTCGTTTGATTTGCCAGGAACTGTTCCATTTTATACAGAGAGGCGGCTCGGTTAGGCAGAAAAATCGCGTGCCTAGGTCGACCGGATTCGGTTCAAAGAACCAAATTGCCTAGACCCTGATTTTTCTCCACTGCACAGGGTGACATAATTGTCATGGTGAAATCTTCAGCCATGGCGCGAGAGATGGCTGGAAAATTCACGATCGAGATCCGACCAAGGTACGCATATAATGGAGCCAGTCTCCGGCCTTGGTTCCGGATCTATATTGTGCTTCTCAAAAAAAAAGCTAAAAGCTGACGTTAGTCACCCGGCATCTTCCTTCAAGGAGAGATCAAGATGCAAATATAAACAACTGGTAGGTCTTATCTTATCTTCATGCCTATATCAGTATCTTGAGTTCGGATTGTTACCCTATTCCGGGTCCTTAATGAATGCTGAATTTAAACGAACCATTTGATTGTCTGATGCGACATCATATATGACTCGTAAAAACTTCTCTGGAAATGAAACTCCAGGGAAGAAAATGATTCCCGTGGCAACGAGATCATGTGCATGAGCATCTCGCAATAATTTTGACCCTATACTGAGACATTGTTCCATGACACTCGACAACAATTACTACTACAAGGATTGCTTTCAAATCCTAATTAGCATCCTAATTAACTCCTTTGTCGGAATGATCGTGCATTCGATGAACATAGAATTCTGAGGAACACAAAGCACATCCGAGAATTTATGATTCCCGTAGCGTGGCAACACTGGTATCACCATATCGCGTCTAGCAAGCTTCGCCCAAACTCTCCCCCTCTGGCCACATGCCGTTGGTAGATACACCCCCAATGTTGGGCCCTGTTTAGGCCCTCTGCACTCTCACTGGGACCAGGAGATCTCAAGATGTTAAATAGTGTGAGACCTGGCTGCCAAAGCTCAGGACCCTGATCCCACTTCGAAGATACCGGATGGCTTACCGTAGGCGATCCGAGGACTCTGCAGAGCACCAAATTTTGGATGTTAGGTCTTCAGTTAGGTCTTCTAAATGCTGTGAAACCCCAGATGACCTTTTGCGT
>Ga0153976_1000158_pt1 | contig 21282 bp, 27 predicted proteins | sample TSGA060MetaG_FD_104717 | JGI IMG/M metagenome (GOLD analysis project Ga0153976, IMG submission 104717) | Attine ant fungus gardens microbial communities from Georgia, USA - TSGA060 MetaG | ecosystem: Host-associated > Fungi > Mycelium > Unclassified | place: USA: Georgia, Yuchi Wildlife... | reverse complement strand
GTCCGACTGTTCCTATCGTGATCTGCCTGTTTTGTAACAGCATCCCTATGTTGTTTCTCCAAAGGCAGCTTCATCTTGAGCGCACTTCTGGAAGCATTCCAAAGTCGTTCAATATCCTCTCTCGCAGTCGGTAATTCCACTTCCATCATCTCTTTTCCATCATCACTCTTCACTTTTTTAGCCCCTCCAAGATTTTTCACTGCTCCGTTATCTCCTTTAGTACCCCATGTTACATCATGCAAATTACACATGGCATACATCATGAGAATGTTGACGTAGGATGGGAGCAAGAACATGTACTGCGTGAACGAGGTAAACATGTGCCAGGGTTCAAAATGCATGAACGAGCTGATAAAATAGAGACCATAGGTAGCAAGGACAGCAACAAATATTTCTTGGAACGTTCGATTGTGCTGAATCAAGCTAAAAGAAATCCATGATCAGCTACCCATTCTCACGACTTGGATCCAGGCTTACTCTGGAAAATCCTCCCAGCCTTTGATGTCATGGGGAACTGCAAGGTAAACCGTGTATCCAGCACACCATACCGCAATGATGTTACAAAGTCCAAACAATAACATCGCAATCGTATATGCCCATTTTGAACCTTGGGGTCGATTTCCAAGAGAACAAACCAGAACCACAAAAAGAATGCAGATATAAAGATTCAAGAAGACTTCGAAGACAGCTTTTCCCGCCCCACGGCTCAAAAACTTGAATGGGTCTGTTTGAACATCGGCGGTGGCGGAGGAAACCAACTACGAGCAAACAGGTGAATTTTCCTCCTGGGCCAAGCCTGTGTTAGACTCACAAAGAAAAACGCCAGGTAGTAATTAGCCAAAGAGGTCCATGTGAATAAAAGCTGCATAGCATTGTAAATAAATTCAATCTACAGTATAAAAAGTGAGCAAAGGACAAAAAAGTCCACAATTGAGATGGCTTGCCTGAAGAAGAATCATGCGAAAGATGTTTTGTCCAGATGTCCAAATCCGGAACCAGAAGACAGTGGCATGGATTGAAGCAAATAGAGAACCATTCAACCAACGACGGCGCTGGGAGATAAACTCCGGTACCTTCGAAAACGTTGAGCCTCAGATGACGTTAAAAACAAGGGTACTGACTGTGGTCGGAACATCGGTCGATGCCTTGGCAGACTTAACATACTTGAGGCTACATCACAAGTCAAAAGGTGATACCAACCAAGACATGGATAAGACTCACGTCCAGGCCTCACGCTTCTTGGTAACAATTTCGAAACAAAGAATGCGATCCTCGGCAAGGTACATGTTTCGCTAACTGATCGTAAGATTCGCGCATTCTATGCGAATCAATCATCTAAACCCACCTCAAAGAGACCTGCTGAGCTAGATCCGCCGTGCATAGTCTCACCTCGGAAATAGGACGCCAAAGGCCCCTTTCCATCCGGGCCATTGAGGAGAGCTTTGTAGCGGTATGCACTGAACGCACCAGGCAACACGCTGATGTAGCCAAATACACTCTGAAAATGGTCATCAAGAGGTCTTGAAATAGTACAGATACAAAAACGCACCTCCAGAGGCTTATCAAGAATATTAGAAATTTTATACTGCAATGGACAGCATGATGAGGGACGATTAGAGTGACGTATTGCGATCAAATTACCTCAAAGTTCTGCGAGGCTGCAAGAGGACTTGTCAACAGGAGACTACAGCCACGGCCTGTGTCAACACATATTCTGGTACCTTCTTCAATCCTAACAGACTTCCGACACAATATCGGGACTTACTCTCCACAAGCACCACCCACACCTGAATGCTTGTCAAAGCCTATCATGATCATTCATGAAATATGAAATCATTGAGACTATTGTTATCTTACATTTCCAGAGTTCATAAATGGATGTTCCCGTGGGTTTGGTACCGACATCGAGGAGTATACAAACTGCCAAATTGAGTACATAGTACATTGAACAGCGAACAGCAGCCTACTGTTGGGTTCAATGATAGGACCAAACGCGTTAAAGAACCAGCGATGGCTGTTGAGCTTCTTCTTGTTCTGTTCCTTGAGACAGAAGAGGACTTGAACAGGACATAACCCCTGAGATACTTCACCGGTCTCTGTAACAACGACGCTCGTGGTATATCTGCCATCAACATCAACGACTGCCCCAGTCACAAGGGAGAACAGACTTACTCGAAGATGTGTGCTGTCACATCTTTCCCAGCAACTGAATCCTTGGCGATACCCTCTTGGTAACAACCCATCTGATGGAGACAATTAGATGTTGAGTCGGATAAAAATCGGTGACGGAGGTACCCACCAGAGTAAGGACTTGAAGGGTGCGTCTGTTAATCTTGCTTCGGCCGTCGGAGACAATGCAGACGACGACTTTCTTCCAACCATCTCTGCCCCACGTCTTGGAGCGATCTCGACTACAGAGATGAGCAATATTCTTGATGACGCTGCCAAAAATCCATGAATGAGAAAAACAAAGTGGTACTCAGGACTACGTACGCGTTCATAGTTTTCACAAAGAGGACCTCGTCTTCATTGTACATGGTCATAACAATAAATAATTCGGTTCGACGACCCATGAGGTAGGGTCTTAGTGAGTATTTCAATGCTTTAAAGTCATCAGGATCGCAAGTGACAGCAGTGTATCTCAGCTTGGTCATCTCATCCCGCTCAGAGCCCTGCGTGCTGGCAGGGATGATGGAGCTCGGTACGGGAACTTCAATAACGAGATTTCCCTTGTCAAGGTTGACCTGGCGGACAGACCTCCGCTTGAGAAGCTTTTCCTGTGCATCAGAATAACCTGTGTGCTGGGGATAAAGATGCTGAGTTGGCGGGTACTGCTGATAAGGGACAGAGGGAACAGGAGGGACATGGTGTTGTGAGACCGACACCTGGGACAGATCATAGGGCACCAGGTGCGCTTGGGACCCAGCAAAGCTGCTTTGATATGATTTTGAGTCCCAATTGGCATAGTCACTGCGTTCGCCTTGTTGGGAGTATTCTGATGGGAGTAGAGGATCAGGACGTATATGGAGAGTCCGCAGAAAGAAGCTTACGGGCGTAGGGATCGTTGTGGTGGTAAGCCATGGCAGTAGATAAAAGGAGTGACAGACTATGAAAGAATGGTAGTCTGGGAGCAGCAGCTCTGACCAGAAATAATCAAGTGATAGCGTGACCGTTGTGAAATGATTGACTTTGTTGGGACGGCAACCGTTTACCTCCCGGCCTTTGCAGAACAAAAAAAGAAAATCCGAGCCCGCCACAGGATGATACCTAGATACTTTGCCGGGAGTAACCGATGAAAGCTCGGGGACCAAGAATAAAAGGAGTGAAAAATGCATAGAGAATGATCCAATCGATGAGATTCAAACTCCGCCAACACAGCTTGGCTGGCGCTGACTGCAGCCTCCTGGCCACACCTTTAAAGCTCTCTCTCTCCATCCTTGTTCTCCTTCAAAACTTGTTTCTTTCTTCTGGTGAGCTCCTACTTTCCCTGCCTTTCTGATCTTTTAGTTCTGTCCAGTGTCCCTCGGCATGCCTCGGGGCAGCAGCCAACGTGGCGGGCCAGCATGCGCCATGCAGGTGCTGAATTGCTCGGGTGCGCTGGAGAGCTAGTTTGTTAGTCAGCCCCGTCAGCCGCCCAGTCACAGCATTTGATCTACATGTTCTCCAGCTTTTCCCAAGCGCTCTACAAATCCCACCCTTTCTTCTTTTCCTCCTTTTCCCTCCCCTCTATCGCTCTTTTTTGTACTCACGTCGCGTTCTCTCTACAGCTGTAAATTTCAATCGAGCATGACAGATACCTCCACACTCAGGCTTGACCTCCGGGTGGGTGGCAAGTACAGACTCGGAAAGAAGATCGGTTCAGGCTCCTTTGGTCAGTCCGATACTCTCTCCATTTTGGAGCCCCGCCACTGATGCTCTCTATTTCTCAGGTGACATCTATCTTGGTATAAACATCATATCTGGTGAAGAGGTCGCGATCAAACTTGAATCAGTCAAAGCCAAGCACCCCCAGCTCGAGTACGAGTCCAAAGTCTACAAGACCCTTGCAGGTGGTGTCGGTGTTCCCTTTGTTCGCTGGTATGGTACGGAATGTGACTACAACGCCATGGTTCTCGATCTGCTTGGTCCCTCTCTTGAGGATCTTTTCAATTTTTGCAACCGCAAATTCAGTCTCAAGACCGTTCTCCTCCTCGCCGATCAACTGGTATGCTGCATCAGCCGCGTATGTCTCTTATTTCTCTGACTTCGTCTTCAGATTTCTCGCATCGAATATATTCATTCGCGCAATTTTATCCACCGTGATATCAAGCCAGACAACTTCCTAATGGGCATTGGAAAACGTGGCAATCAGGTCAATGTAATTGACTTTGGTTTGGCCAAGAAATACCGTGATACGAGGACTCACCTTCATATTCCGTACCGAGAAAATAAGAATCTCACGGGTACCGCCCGCTATACTTCCATCAATACCCACCTTGGTGTAGAACAAGCCCGTCGCGATGATCTCGAATCGCTTGCTTACGTCCTCATGTACTTTCTCCGTGGTGCTCTTCCGTGGCAAGGTCTCAAGGCTGCGACCAAGAAGCAAAAATATGACCGTATAATGGAAAAAAAGATGACTACTCCAACTGACCTCCTTTGTCGTGGCTTCCCCAACGAGTTTGGCATCTTCTTGAATTATACTCGCGCTCTCCGTTTCGATGATAAGCCTGATTATTCCTATCTCCGCAAGCTTTTCCGTGATCTTTTCGTTCGTGAAGGCTATCAGTATGATTATGTCTTTGATTGGAGTGTTCAACGCAACACCCAGGAGGACGCTGGTGCGAGCAGCGGCTCCAAGGCACCTACTGGTCGCAGGAAGGTCGTGCAAGAGGAGGATGAACATCGTACCAGTGACCGCATGTAAGTAAGCTATAGTTGCCTTCATCCGGTACGCTTATGAATCAGTAGGCTTCGCTCGCACGCCCGCCAGGCTCAACAGGCTCCGGGCGCAGTAGGTCAGCAGCGCGTTACTCGCGGTCGTGATGCCGAACTTTGGTAAACGGTAGAATGAAGACTTTTTGGCGCCTCTGTTCGGTATGCGCATCCCAGGTGGCCGAGCGAGTGGGGGGTGGGGGGCAGGTGCAATTTTCCGCTCGGTATCGGTGATCAATGGAATGTCGGTTTCCCATCGCATAGGAGTTGCATGGGAGGAAGGCGTCGGGGGAGGAAGGGTTATTGGACGGTATTCCGTCGGGGCACGCCCAGTAGTCAGCCCAGTTCAAGATTGCGCAATTGGTTCCATCCCGTCCACGTCTCCCCAGCTTCACAATGTCACGCCCGTTCTGAATATGAATATGACGGGCAACAATAATATCCGATACATTGGCATGGCTCTATCTGGCTTCATGTTCTTTATACGGACGCTGTTTCTTTTCAGACCCCTCACTGCTCGTCGGTTTTATCTTGGTGAGATGCGAGTGGTTGCCTCATTTCCTTTATCCTTGCTGTCGAACATAATTTCATTGTAGCGCCCGTACCCTGTCGATTCGGAAAATTTGTCTCTTTCCGTTATCCATTTCTTACTTCTTCTACTGCCCTCTTCCCATACACATTCCTTCCGAGGCGTTTTCGCTTTGCTGATCCTTTCTCGTATTTCCCATTGCATTTGTTGTCCTCCTCTCCTCCACTTTGGCCTCCTTCAGTCAAAGGCGAGCGGGATGGGAGAGGGCGTCGCGTCTGGTCGGGTTTCTCTGCATGGGTATGTTCCTGAAATGTAGGCTGAGATTGTTTTTGGTTCATGCACCTCCTTGCGACCTTGTACGAGTATGACTTCTGGTACTTTACCCGCAGAGTAGTTTACTAGCCCAGATGCAGAGTATCAGTCATTGAATAGATTGAAGCGATTTATTGACGACATGACCAAACATGCTGTAAACAAATCTTCCACGGCTTGGTGAACGATTCCAGTTCCCTTGCCATGACTTCTTTAGCCCTGTCTTTTGCCTCCAAAAAGGAGGATGAGAGCGGCTTGAGCTCATACTATAACAACAAAACTACAATTATTCAGGAGGCTCGTGTTTTCAATGATTCTCCAATCAGTCCACGGAAATGCAGAGCCTTGTTGACACGGATCGTTTATCTGCTTTATGTTGGTGAGACCTTTGGTACACAGGAGGCGACAACACTATTCTTTGGTACTACAAAGCTATTCCAGCACAAGGATGTGAGTGTAGGATAATGTTGAGTATATGGTCCCTTCCTGAGAAGTGAATAATTGCAGAGTGCACTCAGGCAGGCGGTATATCTCGCTATCAAAGAACTCGCTACTACCGCAGAAGATGTCATTATGGTCACTAGCAGTATCATGAAGGATATGCAACCAAATTCAGAAGTCATTTACCGACCGAATGCTATCAGGGCATTATGCCGAATCATCGATGTAGGTCTTCCTTCTTTCTTCGACAGAGCATTGACTTAATGCTACCAAAAAGCCTTCAATGGCGCAAGGTGTTGAACGATTTTTCAAAGCTGCTATTGTCGATCGCAATCCTTCCATCTCCACGGCTGCTCTCGTCTCGGCCTATCATCTTTACCCTAATGCCAAGGATGTTGTTAAACGCTGGGTGAACGAAGCACAGGAGGCTGTCAATGCTAAACAGTCAAGTAGTTTCTTTGGATCCAGTGGGAGTGGTGGATATCTTGGATTCGGTGGAAGCAGTCAACAAAATGGACCGCAAACAATTCAATCGACGAGTTATATCATGCAGTACCAGGGGCTTGGACTGCTGTACCAAATCAGACAGCAAGATAGGATGGCAGTCACTAAGATGATTCAACAGCTTGGTGGAGGCAAGAATGGTGGAGGCACAACTCTGAAGAACCCGATGGCACTCTGTATGTTGATTCGTTATGCAGCTAAGGTTATGGAGGAGGACCCAAAGTATGTCCATTTTTGGTGCTTTCTTCTGATAGCACGATCGATATCAAATGAATATTCATTGCTCAGTGTCCAGAAACAAATGCTTGATCTCCTCGAGGGATGGTTGCGTCATAAGAGTGATATGGTCAACTTTGAGGCTTCTCGGGCTATTTGCGAGATGAGGAACGTTAATCCTCAGCAACTCACAAAGGCTATTGCGGGTGAGGGATCCGATGTCTTTTTGACTAAGTATTGCTCATATCTTCATAGTACTACAGCTGTTCCTCTCTTCACCTAAACCTGTGCTCAAATTTGCTGCAACTCGTACTCTCGCCACACTTGCTTTGGCTCATCCCAGTAGTGTGGCAACTTGCAATGTCGACCTCGAAAACCTAATTGCGGATCCCAACCGCAGTGTCGCTACTTATGCTATCACCACTCTCCTGAAGGTAAATTGAAGCTGTTTCAACCTGATATATGCGATGAACTGAATTCTGATACAGACTGGGAATGAAGCCTCCGTCGATCGACTAATTAAACAGATCACTGGTTTCATGGCTGAGATCAGCGATGAGTTCAAGGTTATTATTGTGGATGCTATTCGGTCCCTTTGTCTCAAGTTCCCTGCAAAACACGTGTCTATGCTAGGGTTCCTCTCTGGGGTTCTCCGTGATGAGGGTGGTTATGACTTCAAACGTGCCGTTGTTGAAGCTGTGTTCGATATGATCAAGTTCATTTCCGAGTGTAAAGAGCAAGCTTTGTCACATCTCTGTGAATTCATTGAAGATTGCGAGTTTACCAAGTTGTCTGTTCGCATTCTTCATCTCTTGGGCGTTGAAGGACCCAAATCACCGCAACCTGCAAAGTATATCCGTTTCATCTATAACCGAGTCGTTTTAGAGAATGCCACTGTTCGAGCTGCTGCAGTCACGAGCCTGGCCAAGTTTGGTGTTGATACGTCAGACGTTAGTCTGCAGAGGAGTATACATGTTCTGTTGAGTAGGTCAGTTATTCCTTGTCATTGTTGTCATTGATCATTCAGGAGCGTGCTTTACTTAATGGTGGTTCTACAAGGTGCCTTGATGACGTGGATGATGAAGTTCGCGACCGTGCTGCCATGTATCTGAAGGTTATCCAGAAGACGGAGCTTGCTGATGTCTACGTGAAATCAGGTAAGACGGGCGTGCATGTTAACGAGATCCATGTTATTTATAAACATTTATCATAGAATCCGTGTTCTCGCTCATGAATCTGGAGACTAAACTCGTTGCATACGTCAAAGACCCTGATGCGGCTGCCCGACACTTTGATGTATCCGCTGTACCCAAAATTAGCCGAGCCCAGGCTGCCCAAGAAGCCGCTCGTAAGTGTCATATTGACGATCTGCAATGTGTCGGTCCATGTGCTAGTCTTGAGTTGACGATGAAAATCAGGTCCGAGCATGCTCGATACGGTTGGCGTTCCCGCTCCTAAAAAAGTCTTAGAGGCCCCTGTCGCGCCTTCGACAGCAGAACAGCAATCCGCTGATATACAGCAACTTGCAGAGGTTCCAGAATTTGCGGAATATGGACCTGTTCTTAACAGTAGCGCCAAGGCGGTTCAGCTTACTGAAAGCGAGACTGAATATCAAGTGACTTGCGTAAAACACATTTTCAAAGGACATATTGTATTTCAGGTATCTGTTTTTTTCGTTTTTCTGCTAAACTTGACGTTAGCTAATCTCATTGTTCAGTTCAATGTGTCAAATACAATGCCGGATACCGTATTAGAGCAAGTTTCCGTCATCATGCAACCGACATCAGAAGATTCTCCTCTGACGGAGGATTTCATTATCCCCTTGCCTTCGCTTACGACAACAACCTCGCCCAGCATTGTTTACGTCTCATTTACGCGTAATGATCCTGAGCAATACGCGCTGGCTCCGTTCCAGTGCACACTCAAGTTTATTAGCAAGGAACTTGATCCCTCCACTGGTGAACCAGAAGAAGAAGGCTATGAGGATGAATACCAATTGGAGGAGGTAGAATTGACCGCTGGTGGGGACTACATTATCCCTAGCTATGCTACATTCGGTGCAGAATGGGATCGACTACGATCTGGCCCAAACGCGACTGAAACCTTCGCTTTATCTGCTATGGACAACCTCAAAGGTACGGCAGACCATAGATAACTGATGATCATGACGACATGCTTATTTCTCCGCACTGCAGCTGCTTGCGACTCTATAATTGAAGTGCTGAATATGGAAGCCCTTGGTGGTACTGAATCACCTTCATCAACGTCAGTCCACACACTACAGCTCTCAGGTCTGGTGGTTGGTGGTGGTGGGAAGGTGCTTGTGCGGTGTCGTATGACATATTCTCGAGGGGAGGGTGTAACGTTAGAGCTCGGTGTCCGCGCGGAGAAGCAGGAGGTCTGTAGTCTTGTTCTCGCAGCTGTCGGCGGTTAGACCTCGTATACAAATATATCCAGTTATCACAGTGAATTCGATCGAATCGAATTGATGTAGCAACCGATAATCTCCATACAGAAAGACCCTTTATTCGGTTGAAGGAAGAGCCGAAGAGCATAGAAGAGCACATAGAAGAGCACGGGTTGTTACAGCTACCGGAGGGTGCGAGTCAATGATATGGTCAATGATATGTTAATGATATTATGTACTAAGATAACCACGATTTATCGCCGGATCACTTTTGTTCGTTCTTACTTTGACCGATGTCGTCCACATCGTATCTGCCTTCAGCAAAAGTCATTCACGTCGACACTAGAGGTGCTGTGATTTTATCAGAAGAATCCCCCGAGGTGAGCAACCCCATGGCAATATTCAAACCGACAGACGTCACAGAAACCTGTAGACGCGCGACAGCAGAGGAATATATCTGCCTAACTACATTGAGCCTGTCTCTCATATTGCTGTCGACGTAAGTCCTCCTTCATTATTTACTGATCAATCAACTAGAGAAAAATGAAATTACGCAGGTCGGTGGTTCTTTAGCCAAAGTTGTCTACTTTACACGATCACCAGAACCTCCTTCATCTCCTTCAATAGCTGCCACACGAGGATTGGGTACAGGAAACGATATCTCGACATCGGGATCATGGTCTCCTTCCGACGAGAACCCGAATAGCGTCCCCTCTACCCCCACTCCCTCGACATCTACACGACTCAACGGAGCCCTAACGCCCCTTGTCCTTGATGGCCAAAATCTGTCGGGAAATGGATTTTCCGGCCTTGACAATGGACTGTTGTTGAAAGACACGGCACTGCGACGGACAGCACAGCATTTTCCAGGCGGATCGTTGAATTTTGAGCGCTTCGAAACGGACAACATAGATGCGTGTGTGAGGTTCATTCAGGAATTGATCGAACGCTCGGCCCAAGTTAATGCAGTGTCAATCGAGGAAATGCGAAGAGGAGTAAAGATCATGACGACGGGAGGAGGTGCACTCAAGTTTGATCAACTGTTCAAGGAACAGCTACAGGTAGAAGTGAGGCGGGAAGATGAAATGGAGTGTTTGATTGAAGGACTCAAGTTCATAACGCTTATTCCAGATGAAGCGTATTACTTCTCGGACGAACTTATCCAAACAGTAGTCCACCCGCAACTGCAGAATGATGACTTTGAACGGCCAAGCCCGGATCCCCCCAAGTATAGCGTTACATTTGAATCGAATCTGATGCCCCAACTACCCTGTCTGTTGGTGAATATCGGCTCGGGCGTGTCGATAATCAAAGTGGACGTGGGGGGAAATTTCGAGCGTGTGAGTGGTACATCGTTGGGAGGAGGGACACTGTGGGGTTTATTAAGCCTGTTGACACCAGCGGGGAGTTTCGATGGTATGGCGCACTCTCGGTCAGTTTGTCACTCAAAAACTGACCTGTTGAATGTGGACAGAGATGTTAGCGTTGTCAGAACGAGGAGACAACTCGACGGTCGATATGCTTGTTGGGGATATTTATGGTCAAGACTACAACAAACTTGGTCTGAAATCGACGATGATCGCTAGCACTGTCGGTAAAGTGTTTAAAAAAGGTAGCAAGAAGAAAACGTTCTCTCCAGAAGACATCAGCAAGAGTCTGCTCTACGCTGTATCGAATAACATTGGACAGATTGCGTGAGTAACAAGATACGTCACTGGAGGGTTGAATCTGATAATCGATTGTAGATACATGAATGCAGAAAAGTACAATCTGGATAGGATATACTTTGGCGGATGTTTTATTCGAGGTATAGCGTGCCTATGATTGGCTAAGCGAAAATAGCTGAAGGTCTATCCGGCAGGACATGCTGCAACTATTGCAACACTATCATATGCTATCCGGTTCTGGAGCAAGGGTACAAAACGAGCACTGTTCCTTCGGCACGAAGGGTTCCTGTGAGTGTTGCTGCTATAGCTAGACATACCTTTTGCTGATATGTCAAGTAGGGGTTCTATTGGAGCGTGGATACGGAATATTGATCATGAGGAAGTCTCGGAGAGTGAACACTGTTCATAGATCACATGACCTATACTGTAGAATGGACAGTGCGTTGGTCGGCGACTGCGGACGCCAGGGAAGAGAGAAGAGCCGAGGACGGCTGTGTGAATTTGTGAATTACTGAGACCTAGCAGCACGGTAATTCTGCTCTCGCCGAGCAGCTGCACAGCGCAGAGAGGAGGTGTGTTTCGGTCTGCAGCAGAATGATCAGACACCGGATCGATCAGATTTTACATGCGATGGAGCAGTGGTCCGTGGGAATGTCGTTGTTATACCTATCGGACTGACTTTCTAAAAGCGTCTGCATTCATTATGCATTCTTATATGTATCGCCCTGTCTGCGCCTTTGTAATACATTTGATTCTCAATCTTCCAACTTGTCTCTCCTCTTATGGCCAACCAACATCCTGCCTCCCTCCCCGACCTCGGCTCTAAGCCTCAGAAGAAACCAAGACACCGTCACTCCCCTGCCCAGCTTGTCGCCCTCAACCAGCTCTTCGTCCATGACGAGCATCCCTCTCTTGAGGCTCGCTCTATTCTCGCCGAGCGCCTTGGAATGTAAGTATTCAATCCTCATGTTCGAGACTCGCACTCATTATGACAGGGAGACTAAGACGGTCAATGCCTGGTTCCAGAACAAACGGGCATCGACCAAGAAACGCTCCAAAGGTGTTGCTCTAGCCGGAGCATCCCAGCCCACTAACTCCGTCCCAGTACATTATCAGCCTACATCTTATCCTCCGCATCGGCCGGCATTCGAGGATTACCCAGATGAAAATTATTCCGTCCCTTACAGCCGTGCCTCTCCTGCCATTGCTGCGGACTTTCCTCCTTTTGAGCAGCCACATCATATGTCTGAGAGTAATGTTGCTCGCTATATGCGATTGCGGCCTTCCTCAGACCAGGTAGACCAGTTGCAGAGACTATACAGTATTAATCCCTTCCCTTCTAACGAAGACAAGGAGGCTCTCGCTCAACGCATAGGAATGTGGGTAATATTAGCATCTATTACCAGCTAGAGCAGTTTTGACGGATTGATTAGGCGATACCAGAGTGTATCAAATTGGTTTCAGAATCAGCATAATCTGGCCCAGAAAATCAAAAGGGATGAAGATAATGAAATCTCAATTTCATCAAAGCCTCCCTCCGACTATTCCCGTGATATGCGACAGTACTCTACTTTGCCGCCTCCGACACAACATCCTTCATTACCTCGTCCTCCTGTAGACTCACCTTCTCTTGTGCATCAAAATCAACAACGATCACCTAGTCCTTCCACCATGGATGGTGACATGTCTCCTCGGAGAACTCCTCGCCGGAGTACAACCCCATATGGTAGCATGTCCATATCATTTTCGCGGCCACGCCGTTCCCGGCCAGTCCCATATCAACTTGATGCACTCAAAGAGTTGTTCAGAAAAACATCGACACCCACGATCGAAGAGCGTTCTGCTCTCGCGCAAGAGATCGGCATGTAAGTTGATTACCTGATTCGGTTATCCGTTTACATGATCTCCTAATTCAGGGATGTCGGCAAAGTAACTAATTGGTTCCGAAATTTGCGCCAAACTGCACGGAAAAGAGCGAAAAAGTCGGGAAGTGGTGATGATGAAGATGACCATCATAGTTTCTTTTCGGCAGCAGTGTCACGCTCAGGCACACCTTCCCTCGGGTCGTCCACTTCATCTTCGCCATTGTTTGATGGATCTATTGATTCTCATACGGCCTGCAATGAGTATGACATGCATCCTGCAGCTTCTGACATCGGCAGTGATGAAGATTATAATGAAATTCTGACACCATCTCCTGACGATTCACCTTCTCCATCACCAGCTGCCGCCGCAGATACGGTCACCACTACCATTCCTATTGATAACTCTACTTTTTACGCACAGCCGGAAAAGTCTTTGGCCACGCAATACTCTGGCATCAAGGTCGAGGATGCTTTACTCCTACTCAGTTTCCATCAGCATGTCGTACATTGAGATTGGTGCGATGCTATATCTGATTTCATTCATCCCAGTTCTTTATACTAGATTAAACCTATCTCTTGAGGCCTCGGTGCCTTGCAAAATTTCCATCCAGCTCGAGTGAAAATAATTGTACTACTTGCCCGGGTTTTTGATCCGGCTCTTTTGAATATTACACTTTATTCCAGAAGTTATATCATAGCCTATACATGGCAATGTATATGTTTAATCCATGCAAGTACATCGCCCTATCATCAGAGCTAGGCTATGTGCCAATTGTTTAATTGTTCTGTTTGAGAAAATCTCGCTTCCATTCCGTTATCCTCGCGCTAGGTTGGCAGCTTCTTACTAAAAATAGCTCATCTACTGCTCAGTATGTATCAGTCCTCACACACTGGCTGAAGTTGAACTATAATAGACATTCGTAAGCATATGCAGTCCGGCAAGTGTCTGGTTCAACCTCCGAGGAAAAATAACCGAGCCGAAATATTGTGCACGGATCTCCACAAGCAGTGGAGCAGGACTCCGAGCCTGAAAAACTATGCAACTATGCACAGGGAAACTAGTCTGCCATGTACTGTGTAGTGTTTGAGTATAGCCTATGTTCGAGTAACGGTGGTTGAAGTACAGATGGCTCCCAACTACTTGGTGTCGAAAAGATCGACGCACATTTATTGGTTTCCCGGAAAGGCAATTAGCAAAACAGCCTGTGCCTAAAATGGTATTTAGCGTAAGTACATCACACTAACCAATTGCCATACTAGGTAATGACTTGAACTACAAATGGGACACTGCTAAACCCTGTTCATGTTGTGTAGCATTATATTCAGTGACAGTGAGAACAGAATCAGTGCCTTGAATACAGTATATGATGAGAAGAAATGACGGCAGTGCCAAGACAGGCTGCATGAAGAACGCCGGCCAATACTTCTACTACCTTCAGTACTCGATGGTTACCCACTTTTCTTATGATTCAATCACTTATCCCCGCACAACTGAATGAATGAATCTTCGCAGATGAAATATTAGTTGGTTACTATGAAGCCGCAGGGTGGTTTGATGATGTGATAAACACCATGTGGTGAGGGCCCTTAATCAATATCCTAGCATGGGAGCCGGGGACCTTGTCCAAAGTCCTACTAGCTCTTCCACCTGGGGCCTTGTTTTCTGGAATGGGGTCGCTGAAGATTGGGCTTGTATAGCTGGTCTGTTATCTCAGAGCCAACTTCCTCGGCGGGGAGGAAATTGGTGTTGAGATATTACGAAGACAGAAAACATCATTATATAGCGTGCGTAACACAATCCTTAGTGCTGGTGTAGTGCAGGGATCCAGTAGCACCTGCCAAGATCTGATCCAGAATTGACGATATCAGAATGAATTCAGTCCTTTGGGCTAATGGCTGAGTCATGGGCAGGTAAGTGAATCAGAACCGGGGCACAGATGGACGTATGAATCTCCATTTGCTCTAAACAATTGAATAGGGTGTAGACTCAAACTATGATGTGACCTTAACCAAGACGACTAGTTGATACGTTTGGATTCCCAGTTGCTTCAGAAACATCTTATTAGGCACTGACCCGACGAGTTAAACTGGCTGTTGCGGAAGAAAACATATTAAGTGATTGTTCTTTAGTGCATTATGACAGGAAGTACTGTACTTGACCCAAAGTTACTTAGGAGCTGTCTCATTACGTTCCAATCGGGACAGGCCACCGAAATATCGCCGTACCATCAAGGGTGTCCGGACCGATCTCAAAAAATTCCGGAACTATCAGCCACATACGGAATTACTCTATAGCCCGCAAGATTTTGGATCCCCCGAATTGATTTTTGCGATCAAAATACCCATAGCTATGAGGATGAAACACTGCTGTAAAACCCCACGCTGGTTTGAGCTCTAATCAAGTGCTGGTGCTGCACAGCACTCATTTAGATATGCCTGAGTTTCTATGTCCCAAGATCTCAAAGATCGATCCTTTCCCCCTCCCACCCCCCTCGAAATTTACTCGGGGCTAGAAGATGACCAAGTAGGATGTCAATTTTGCTGATGAAGTCAGTGTCATCACCTTCATGGAATAACCTCAGAAGAGAAAAAAGAAGAGACTCTGAGACACCTTCCTGGTTCCAGAATAACAAAATACGTCGTGTATACTTTTTTCTATGTCCTATGACAGAATTTCTTATTATGGACTGTGGAGCGATAAGTGTGTGATAAGTGTGTTCATGGATCTCCCTCGTTGGATGTTTATACCAGATGACAATTTGCGATGGCTGGACAACGGTTTAACTTTACTGTAGAACTTTGGCAAAAAGCTATGCAACCACTTTGGGAAAAAGTCTGGGAGCCAGCTGATCTCTCAATGCCGATTAGAAACAGACAGAAGCATCCGCGTGAACACCCTTACCCCTATCATGAAAGTATGAGAGAGTTCCTCACGAGAATCGTCCTAATCAATCAGCAATCAATCGATAGTGGTGGTGATGATCCCAGTTCCAACGTAAACAAATTTGGGAGGCGTTCTTGCTGTCGTCGAGAAATGGGTTTCTATCGCCTATGTATTCCGATTGGATTTTCAACTCTCCAACACTGAGATTCTTTGAAAAGATCATAGATCCACGTCACACATTAGAACAAGGACTTTTCCGGAGTTTCTGTTGCATTACCGAGTACAGAGTGGACCAGTTCTTCGGACAATCCTGAACAAGCTTGCGATTGCGGTAAAACATCGGTTTCATCAGCACTATTTGGATTCGAAGATGTAGCTATAACACCTCGCCGAGCTCAACCTAGAATAGATACATACATCGAAATGTGCACCACCAAGTTTCGAAATGTATATTTGCTTGTTCAAGGGTATCGACACCCTGTGAATGTCGCGACTAGGCAACAGTGCGTCATTAACGCTCAAGGCCAACGGAGCGACAGAAGCTCCTGTGCGACAGACCAGATGTACCGCATGTTAAATGCCGACTTGGCATCAATGGCAAGTATGAATGGCGTTTTCTTACAGATGCTGCCGTACCTACTTCAAAGAATGCAGAGCTGGCAATCGCACAGTGCTCATCCACCAATACGTAAATGAGGATGGGCATCATAGGCGTCGAAAACGGCGACCCCAACCGAGGAGATTTCGGAGTCGTATCGTCTTAAAAAAGCGGAGATCAAAAGAATTTGATGGTCGGGGATTATCGAAGTTGTGAAACTCGATATATGAATCCATGACCAACACGATTAACACCGCCTCTATGGCGATCGAAGTGCAGCGATATGAGAGTTACGATTGTTTTTCCGCGATGTGAGGAGAGATGAGTTTTTGAAAGAGGCAGAACAGGTTCGATGACAGAGGATCAAGGAATATGACACCGGGTGCCGTCGTGGTCGTATCAAGGCTATAAACCTGATGGCGTGATGGAGTACTGTAGTGATGCACAATCATTTTTTGACAATGGACATGACATCAAGAACACGTTCATGAGCGTGACTTCGCCTGCGGGCATCTTAAGAGTCATTATCGTACGATAAGAGACGCATTCGTGTCCAGCGGTCTTATTCATAGCTTTCTTCTGATCCCAGTGCTCTCCGAGAAGAATGTCTTTGCTTAACACCAAAGCTTGTCATATACCAACACGAAGAGCGATTGACCGTGAATAGAAACAGACAATGACGACTGCGAGGGTGGCAATCGTCATTGGCATTGTTATGAAAGCTCCGAGGACAATAGATATGAATGAATATGTTTTGAGGACCCCATGGAGCACAGGAGAAGTATAGAAGGAAAGAAGGCAAGTGGATCTGTGCATAGGGATATCAGAAGAATCAGTCCTGGGCGAGGCCAAGGCGGGGAGTGACGCAGGAGGTTCTCTCGGTGAACTGAATACGTCTGTAAGTTCTATGGAAAGGCCAAGATCCTGGGAGGCTCGACAGAGAATGATGTCTACTCGAAATGTATCTCCCACTTCGCCCACTTCACCTATGCCCTTGTTCTCGAGAGAACGAAGGGAAGAGTTGAGAGGACGAATACGTACAGTGGGTGGGGAACGTGGCTTCGTAGTTTCATAAAAGCCAATCGCCCTGCGGTAGTAGTGGACATTGGCACTACTCGAAGAAGCAAGTGATCCCGGAGCTGGGATGAAATCATCCAGGTCCTCCTTGACAAGTTCGCAGTGATGTCGATGGAGGACTTCGTTTACCACATCCCAAACAAAGCAAGTTTGTGATGGAGCGGGGGAGAGGCGGGCGATCTGGAGTGACAGATGGTGCTCCAACCAGTGACGAGGGCTTGCAAACTGTTGGGGGTTTATGAATGGCTTCAACGGCTTGTCGCGGGGCAGTTGGGCGCAATGGCAGGGTCCGGAAAATTGTTGCCATTGCCAGATATCAGGTCCGAAAATGTCATAATTGTAGGAGATGCAATCGGGACAAAGGAGGCGTTGCAAGTCTTTCTCATACTTGGACAACGCATGTGTTGAGTTGAGGAAGAGATGGGTAGTCAGGACCGAGAGCAGATGGGCCCGAACAATGAGTAGGAGCTCTGTCGGGAGGCAGTTGGACCTGTGGACGATGATTTCGTCCAAGGTGGTCAGCTCGCTGGAAAGAGTAGCAAGGACTGTATGGAGCAGAATTGCTTTGGTGGCGTGGAGGGCCATGTTTGTGGGGATGGAGAAGACATTGAGGACGTATAAGTAAGGGGGAAGAAGACAGGGCCATGCGACTGGCAGGGTCCTGTCCATGCCTGATCCGCTCCTCTCTGCCTGCTCCTAGGATCTGACAAATTCCCGTGTTTGATAACATACCCCTAGTCATGAAACTTTATTTGACCGTTATCTTCCTCTCTTTCCCCTCAATGACGTCCCACTGCAACTCCACTTGTGCTCTGACTCACCCTAATTCTTCTACCACTGCTCTTGCTCCGCCTCACCACACCGAACAAAGGTCACGCGAACACTCATGTCCCTTGTGAATCACAGAAGTTGCTCGAAAATACATCATCCTGTGGGGTATCGAAATTACGAACAGGGCACAACGGTTTCTGCTATCTCAAGATCCTTCTGTCGAGGAAAACAATGACTCCGTGATGCTGATTAGGTTGCCCGCCAAGACATCAATGATCCGAATACCTCTTGATCTCAGAGGTCGTATATCAACATTGGGTGGTACAAGCAAGTTATTTCTTACGCTTCAACGACTACGATCTAGATAACATTCTTTGCGAGAGCTGTAGCCACACGTTCGGATCCAACTCTATAAACTCGGGGGGAGAAGATGTTGTTGTGCTTCACATCGACCCTGGTGTATCCGATATCAGCGAACCAACTTTGTTTATTCAATCTGTAATTATCGTAGAATAAAGTTCTTTGCTTCCTTGACTTCAGGAAAACAGAATCAAGGTTTTTGCAGTCTTCAGTGCCAATCAGCGTGTCTCGCACCAGCATGTCTCGACGTACACCGACCACTACGGGCGCTGCGAGCCAGAGTCCGATGGTTAACGGACATTCAAGTGCCTTCGAGAGATTCATGAGGCAGAATCCCGTATTCCGCCCAATTCCTTCCCAGGGACTGACAGTTTCTTATTCCGAAATAAGACTCGTCATTTGCTTTGAAATGGATTTCCAGCATTCGTTTCTGCAGATTATGCTTTCTGATTCAAGACCGCTCATTGAACAGCTTATACTGACGTTCCGTAAAATAAAAAGCATCTTGAGGCCAGTTTCTGGGTGCAAAACCCGGCATATAGTAGAAAGAGGTATTGTCCGGGCCACCGGCAATCACAAATCAACTGGGTGGATCCGTCGGCTGGAATCTTTACCTCATATCCTGTCAGTTCCACAACTCAAGGTCGCGTTTTATCTATGATGCTGTGTACAAAGTCAGGCCTAAAGTACTATGTCACTACGGTCGCCAGGTCTACGTACCCTCGTATGATGTCCTCATCCAGCAATAGCGAAACACTTACTATCTCGTCTCTGCCGCTATACCAACCATCCCCTCTGGAGGAAGATGCACAACTAGAGCTACGAACTAAGGAAATGGCCGAATTTTTCGCGCGACCTCGTTTCAACTCTATCAAAAGACCATATGCGCCGTCCGCAGTTGCCTCAAAGCAAGGATCATTCCCAGTGTTACCTCTGCCTGGAACTCTACTTGCAGATAAGCTCTATAATTTGTTGAGCAAGGCCGCGGATGAGAGAAGGCCAGTACACACCATGGGTGCGATAGATCCGGTGCAGATGACGCAAATGGCCAAACATCAGGAGGTTGTGTATGTCTCTGGGTGGGCCTGTTCAAGTGTGTTGACGACCGGGAACAATGAAGTTGGTCCTGACCTTGGGTACATTTTGGCCTTTCATTTGAATTAACGATGACTCATATATCTCAGTGACTACCCTTATACGACCGTACCTAACCAAGTCCACAGAATTTTCCGTTCTCAGTTACTGCATGACAAGAAACACTATGATGAACGCATGTCCGTGACCGCTGAAGAACGTGCAAAAATGGAGTATATTGATTACTTGAGGCCCATTATCGCCGATGGCGATACTGGGTTAGTGTTTGTGTAAATTAACTTTGTTTAGATTTAATAAAAGTGTTCATAGACACGGCGGTCTCTCCACTGTGCTCAAGCTTGTCAAGATCTTCGCTGAATCCGTGAGCAAAATTTTCAAAGTGGAACTCCATCGCGCTGAGATGTAATACGAGGGCGCAGCTGGTATTCACTTGGAGGACCAGTTACATGGTGGCAAGAAGGTGAGTAAGATGAGATTCGTTTTAAATTAATTAACGAAAATATCTTTCAAGTGCGGTCATCTTGGAGGGAAGGTCCTTGTTCCAACTTCAACGCATGTTTCACGCTTAGTCGCCTCACGCTTCCAGCTTGATTTACTCAAGTCCACCATGCTCCTGATCGCTCGCACGGATTCAGAATCCGGCAAACTTCTATCCTCCAACGTCGATGTCGTGGACCATGAGTTTATACTGGGTACAACTCGAAAGGGCTGCGTTTCCTTGGCGCAGGCGTTGGCTGATGCCGAGGCGAGAGGCGCAACTGGCGCTGAAGTTGATGGACTTGAGCAGGATTGGACGCAGGATCATCCAATGTGCACTTTCAATCAAGGTTAGTCTGTGTTGTCCCTTGAAGATGGACGAGATTCTGAGACGTATTAACTGTGCAAAGCCGTCCGGAAAGCAATTGAAAATAAGGATAGTATTAAAGACAAACCCACTGCGCTCAAAGCTTACCTCGCTGCTACTGATGAGAAGTCCATTGCCGAAGCTCGAGATATTGCGGCAGACATTGTTGGTGAACCAGTATTCTGGGATTGTGATCGTGGGTCATCATTGAGGTTGTTTTTGGCTCTATTAATATTTCTTTCAGTTCCTAGAACACGGGAGGGATATTACCATTACACTGGTGGCATTGAGGTAGCTACATATGTACGAGATGTGATTGAGAGAAAAACTGAGATAAATGCAGGCTGCGATCAAACGCACTATGACGTTCGCTCCTTATGCAGACCTCCTGTGGCTGGAAACTAAGTCACCCGATCTTGCTCAAGCTCGTTATTTCGCTAGGAAGATTCGCGAGAAATTCCCTGGAAAGTTCGTGACATTTAATAATCTCCTGAGTGACAAACTGAGTATAGAACATCAGGTGGTTTGTTTATAACCTGAGCCCTAGTTTCAATTGGTCAAAACGCGGGTTTTCTGGTGACTTTCTTGCATTATAAGGGAGCAATAAGCTTATCAAAATATTTAGAAACCGACCTGAAGAAGTTCATTTGGGAGCTCGCAAAAGAAGGGTATGTAATTCAATTGAATATAAGTTCCGTGTTCTAAATGTTATTACCTCCACATCAGTTTCGTCTTGCAACTGATTTCCCTTGCGGGTCTTCATAGCAATGCCGTCATGACAGGTCATTTGCTCTTTTT
>Ga0153976_1000153_pt1:2500-21412 | contig 21412 bp, 15 predicted proteins | sample TSGA060MetaG_FD_104717 | JGI IMG/M metagenome (GOLD analysis project Ga0153976, IMG submission 104717) | Attine ant fungus gardens microbial communities from Georgia, USA - TSGA060 MetaG | ecosystem: Host-associated > Fungi > Mycelium > Unclassified | place: USA: Georgia, Yuchi... | reverse complement strand
CTAAGCCTGATCCTACTTTTCGGGTGCAGCAGGTCTAGGTTTTTTTTTGTCTGAGGGAAGCCCAGATCTAGCTAAGATTTGAGATCCAATTCTATCTTACTCAAGCTTTCACGTTAGCCATTTATAGAATCATTCCTTATCCTCTTCGCATCGAAGAAATTCAATCTAATGTTAACAGTTACGCTGTCGCTGACTGATTAAGGTGGCTCTCCGCTTTTAGCTGATACGAGACCTCTCTAAGATAAGACAAGAAAGACCGTATTTTTCAATGCAGTTGGTGTGGTAATAAGAGAGATCCTTCCTCCAAAAGCATACTACTTTTAACAACTGTCATGGCTCTGTAACTACCAAGGTTTTATTCCAACCAATGCCGCATATCTCTTTAACTGCAGCTGCGGGAAGTTACCACTTTCCTTTGATCTCCCACTTGAAGTAAGGTTTTCCTAGCTCAGTAAGCAAGTGCTAGGAACCTTTGAAACTAGTGAAAATCGATCCCTTCCTCTATCGAGAGAGTCGAGTAAACTCCCCAGACTCTAACGAGTCAGCAAATAAATTTCCTTTGAAAGATGTCCAATTCCGCCTGGCTGAGCATAGTCAGATCGTAGGAATAGAAGGATTTGCTGCTAAGAGCGGATTCTATACCATTAAATAGCACCATCCGGATTGGGATTCATTCTCCCTCATAGCTACTTCTTTTTCTTTCACAACAATCCTAGCAACCTATTTGGTTTGGGAAAGCCTAAACCTTACTCCACTCGGCACTCACTCTCTTAAGAGTCGGGTAAGACTATCAGGAATACAAGAAAGAGATATTCATTAAAGCAGTAAGAGTCAAAGCGACAGGGGTAAGAAAGCCGGGAAAGAAAGGTTCTGGGTTACAGACAGGACAGTCGAACCTGAAAGGCCAGACATTGATTGACCTACTAACCGGGGAGACTTGGTTCCATCACACATCACAGACCAGACAGACAAGCATTGGTCAAAGCCCAGAAAGCCACCAACCATCGAAGTCTCCGTCGCCTGATGGGGAAGTCGCATTAATTGCCTTCAATTCGCCTCTAAAGGTGCTTGCTTAGAAGGAGATGGTAGCACCCTAAACTAAACGGACTTCCCCTCTTGGGAAGGAAAGTCAACAGTCCCAGAGCCTATTCTTTCAAAGAGCTACTTTGCGCTAAGTGACTGACTAGCTACCGGACTGCCTATTTGAACTAGAGCTTGGTTCGCTTGATTGATTGAAGACTGCTTTCTTTGCATTGGTACATAAAGAGAAGGCTACGCACCTGGGTCCCAACGTTCAAGCTCCATCCCACATCCATTTGCCTGTGCAAACCAAACGACGAATAAGCTGCGAAAGAAGGAGCTGCATCTCATGCCATGGTTGTTGTTCAAGAAGAAAAGAAAATTCGGAATAACCGCAGTAAGGAAAGGAAGTGACGGCACTCATCTCATATTCATGCCCACAAGCAAGAGGTATAAATAATAGTAGACGAGGATGGCATCGAAGAGAGAAGGAAAGGAGCTAGATTCAAAACTAGGACTTGGGGGAGGGTTGTGCAAGAAAAGGAAGACTCTGAAGCCTATTCGCCGAATGACTTAAATTAGCGGATAAGATCCAATACAAGAATAGGCTCGGGAAGCAGTTCCTGTGAGGCTGTCCTGGAAAAATGGGATCTTTACTGCTTTACGTCTAGGGAGTCGAGATCCCAAAGACGTTCCAACTATGCTTCCCTATATCTAATAATGGTGCTTCATACGAAGCCTTAGTAGTTGGTATTCAAAGAGCGCTGTCTCTAGGGGCAAAGTCCCTAGATGTCTTTGGAGGTTCCCTTTTAGTTGTAAATCAAGTCAAAGAAATTTGGCAAGTGCGAGAGCCAAGGCTAACACCTCACTACGAGCTGGTGCAGCAACCATCCAAGCAATTCGAAAGAATTCCCCTTTTTCATCTACCACGCTCCGCTAATCTCTTAGTCGATGCTCTCGAAAGGTTAGGCTCTGTCTTTTCCTTCCCCCTTTACCGCTCCATGAGTCGGTTTTGATCGGCTCTGACGCTGGACTTTCATTTTGAGGCCCCATCGCCGTCGCCAGGCTGTGAGACGTGGGCAGCTGTCGCCCCTCTAAGCAGGTCTTATTCTTGGCGGGAATGAGAGTCCCTCAAGGCAGAGAGAGAGAGGGAGAGGAACAAAGTCACTTTACCGATAGGTTACGGGATGAAAAATGCTTATTTCTGCCAAGATTCCAGCAGAGTTTCACCTAGACTTGTGAAAAAAGGGACTCAGATATGACGCTCTTTGGTGGATCCTCTAGAAAATCGCCGGTTGGGTTAGTCCAACCAAGAAAGGTATGGGAGTCTTTGGGCGTTGATTTTCTATTTACGAGATTTTCAATACTGCCTCGATGATACTTCCATCCGTCAATCAAGGCGTAGAGCAAAGGGGAACCGAACCCTGCGATGATTATAAGGGCCCAAGCGAGTCTTCCTTAGTTTACTGGAAGTGCTTTAAGGTGAACTATAAGATAAAGAGTTAAAGAAAAAAAGAAGAAAACAAATTCTATATTCACAATTCACAGCTCATTCGTTTAAGAACTGAAAAAGCAGGACGAGAATTAGAAGCAAGAAAGATTTAGTAGATCTGTAGATAGAGTTTTAAGGAGCTTGGAATGCCAACATGTGCTTCACACTCAAAGAAGTAGGCATGGAGGGTGGGGTGGGAAAGGCACTACCCACCCTTGCTCTACGTCAATTTCTTCTTCAATAGCTGGTCCTATTCTTCCAACAGCTAAATCTCGCCTGGTCTTTCTTAATGAAAGTGAGGATGGCACGTGCTTTCCTAAATCCATTTCACAGGACTCCATATCAAAGGTTATCATTCTGATCCACATCTTGCTACGAGCTATCCCTTTCAGTGCCCCTTCTTTCGCGCAATCTCGTGCTCTGGGGGACTCCAATGTTGAAATGGCTAAACCAAGCTTTACCAATGTGCATAAAATCTGGCACTAACCATGCGACTTTTGAAGGGGCCCCGGGGCATGTTCGGATACTACCATCGATACAACAGAACTTGCCCCACCCAAGCTCTACGGGATACCCCTTATTATACCCTTTCAGTGGAAGCACGCCACATGCTGAGTTGAATCTACACTATAACCTGAGTCCACAATCCCATACAAGTCATCCGACGGACACAATTGTGTAAAATTATTCTACGACGGTGCTAGTCGTGGAATGGAAATCCAGGTCCCCCTGGGGCTGGCTATGTGCTCAAGACAACTACAGGTCAGACCCTTGCGGAAGGTTCGGAACATTTAGGGTCAAAATACAGCAGAACTGAAAGCTCTGTCGTTGGGCATCCAAAAAGCCAAGGAGATTGGTATATGCCGGAAGTCATCGGGGACTCCAAACTCGTTACTAACTGGATGCTCGTGGCAAACCAAAGAATTTGATTCAAGTCAGAATAATGGAGTCTATAGGGTCGCTGACGCACGACTCTATGGTGATCTACCCCGCGTACCTAGACGGTTCAATGTCTGGGCTCTGGGCGGTCCTTCTGGCGATCATCAGCGATCCGGCTCAAATATGGGCTAGGCGCGGGTCCCGCCAGAACCATGGACTGGAAATGACGAGCATTCCTGCAGTAAATGGTGCATGCAGGAGTTTCACCGAATTGAGGACGAGGTCGCGGAGCTAATCACGAATTTGAACTCTGAATTTACAGTACAGTGAAAGTCAAGCAGATGTGCGAACGACGGGTCAGTCATACTTTGACGGCTCCAACAAACAGCGCAACTTCAATCCCAAAGCGGAGCTGGAGTCCTTTTTCTCCGGGATATGCCGGATTTTCCCCCTGACGGAACGGAACTAAATCTAAGTAATACATCTTTCTGTCTATAGTTGTCTCAGTGGGGTCTATCTTTCTATTTTTTGTCTGTCTGCCTGTGGCTGCAGTAGTCGGGTCTAGCTATACAGCCTCCTAACTAGAGGAAGAACATAGTGGTGAACATAGGATATCAGAGACAACAACGGCTATGGACTGAATTGACTCCTGTATATATTTTTTTTTCTTGAAGCTTGTGGTAACACCCCACCCCTCTTTCTTATGGAAAGGTACTATAGATGTACGGGTACATCAAGATGTAATACGTTCAAGTCGTCTATGTCAAGATGGCAAAATACGGCATATCAATGTTTGTATGTTGAGAAAACTCGACGGAACCGCGATCAGTACCAAACGTCTGTACAAGGACCTTATAGCAAACAGAATCACTAGTTGTAGGATAGGAAACCCGCCAGAATCAGAAAGGGGGAGACCTGCGACAAAGGCAACGACAACAGATTGCCCGAGATCCGCAGGGTCGTCCGATCGTTCAGTGCTTGCAATGCAAACGATGGGGACATTTTAGAAAGACTGTCCCGATAAGCCACCAGCCCTGTTGATGTGCCAGTGGTTGGGACTGGGTGATCATGATGATTCGGAGTGCCCGAAGCATAGGGTTAACCGTATTAATACGAATTAGGGATCAGATCCTGCGGCGTAGTATCGACAAGAAGACGGCTGCGCCCTCTCCTGTCGCTGAAAACAGAGAGTTCCATGCTCAAGTGAAAGAGTGACAGCCAGATACCGTTAAGGCCAGTGAAGCGCAGCCTGAGATACAGCAAGATTCTTCACTGCAAGTGAAAGGAAGTGTAGATTCGTAAGGACAAGGCGGAAGAGGTTACCGGATCGTGCTCTTCTCTGCAAAAGAAAGGTTGCCCCATGCCCTATCAGATCTAATGGGAGAAGAAAGCAGACTTGCTTCTTTGTCTGTCGTGCATACATACATCCAGCGAAACGGCTTTCGTTTCCAGATCTGGAAAGTTCCGAACAGGGGACGTGGAGGACGAGAACTGAACATCGATCGGGGATGTATCATCGATCAGGTGCTTTTACTGTAAGAAATTGGGATATACCATCAATGAGTGTCGGACTCGCATGAGGGTTTCAGAAAGAGGACATCAAAGAGCAGGTTTATCTAATCCTGCATTGGCAGCTTCTACTCCTACTACCGCTGCACTTGCTTCGCCCTAACATTATAGCCACTCCTGATGCTTCTCTGTCTGCTTCGCAGAACAGTTCTGGGGTGATTGCCCATTGAGTGAAAGCATCCATCAAAAAAGAAGGTTGTAATAACGAAACGGACATGTGAGAATTTGGTCCTAGCTAGTGGAACAAGAAAGACATGGCAGAAGAATTCGAAATGACGCACCGATAAAATTGTTAGAGACATCCTCCGTTCATTTCTATCCCCGAGGAAAGCCGAAAGCCCTACCTACCTACTAGCTAGGGTTTCGGTTTCGTTAGCATCATGCGAAAGAAAAGAAGGTAGTACTTCAGTCGCCTCCGATACCATAGGAAGCGGCCATAAAGTGTTTGAGGGGAGGAAAGGAAAAGTGTTTGCTAGCGGCCCCAATAAATGGCCAGGGGAAGAAGCGCTGTGCGAGAAAACCAACCATTCTTCCGAGAGAAGAGAGCCGCCTAGCCTATCAGGCAGAACGAGACGACGGTTTAATCCAAAGTGAATGTTGAAGTCGAGATGCAGAGAATGCCCCATTTCCTTTCTTCTCTTAGGGAATATGCAGCAGTGGATGCGGCATTAGCGGTCTAGGCTGAGAATGAATCCCAATCAGCAGTTTTCGCAATTGAATCAGAACTAGTCCTACCCTTTTTGCTATGCCCTGAGGCATTCCTTTAGCAAGGCTACGCACCTTCCCGCATTCCTTACCTCTGTGTGATATGATGCCGATTCGCCGATCAGAATCCCCTCTTTGCAAGAAAAGGGATAGGCTGCTGCTGGTCTTTCGTGAGCATCTTTCTTTGGTTGGATGCCAGTTGCTATTGAATCCGGTGTTACAGACTTGCCAATGTTTCGAAAGACGGTGATCATTGCATTGGATTCGATGACTTGCCCTGCAGTCCCCGAGCGCATTATCTCTTTCGGGGAAACCCTTGGACATTGCAAGGAAAGGAAATGGCATTTATCAAAAATTCCCGTCATGAAAGTGGGACCATTTCTTTGTATTATACGAATACAAGCTGCTGCACATGACAAGAATCTGCTCTTAGGTGCCTATCTTTCTTTGTCAGTGCAGTGCCATATCAAGAAGGGAATAATCCCAGTCAATCAGCAGCTTATTCGATTCCGATTCTGTTAGGATGCATTAACCCTCCTCGTCCATTAACCCTTAGGGCAAGAAGTTCCTTAACAACCGATTCCTATTCTTTATATGTCATGTCACTTCCTCGTCCATTAACAAGGCAAGAGCAAGACAGTCAGAAAGGCAAGTCTGATCTTAGATTCTCGGACATAGCATCGTCTATAATAGAAAGGCTGCTATTGGTTTAGAATCCTCGCCTAGAAGAAAGAAGTCTTGAGAGTCAAGTAAGGGCATGGCTTAAACCAGCTCCTAACCCTAGGGTGAGGCTATTATATCATAATAGAGTAAAGTAGGACAGAACGATTAGCTTAGCAGTGAACAAGAATCATTCAATCAGCTCCAGAGCTGGGAGTTCTCCTTCTAGGTTTCGGAATAGAAGGAAGGACGGGGGGTCAGTCTCAGTCCTGCTTTCTTTGGCTAGAAGGGAAGGGAGGAGCGGAATAAAAGGAGAAAGCCAAAACCCTACCTTTCTCGTCTGATTAGGATTCTCATTCTCGAAAGAAAGTAGCTAGGGGGAGAAGGCAAATCGGAAGGAAGGAAAGCCGTTCATGACCGACTAGACTGACTCCTTATTTAAATAGTCATATGGAAAGTTATCCCCCTCGGGATAATTGGCCTACCTCACATTTCCCTTCGTAGAGCATCGAGAAAGAGAAATCTAGAGAAAGAAAAAATTAATGTTAAAAGATCTCTCTCCGTCGTTACGCCCCTTTGATTCTCTGGGTGTGGGATCTTTACCATCTAGCCATTGAAAGCAGTCTAGTTAAGCCTTTGAAACCAAGGAAAGCAGGAAACTAGGAAATGTATGAAAGGTCTCGTATTCCCCTCGGCTGAATCGACATAGGTTTCTCTTTTTTCTGCAATTTAATTTGATGGGCTTGCAACCCTTAGGCCTTCAACTTCCACTCCTACTGGAACTGGCTTACTTTCCCTTTCAAACTGGTCTGCAAGAGAAAGAAGCTCGCCTGGACTCCCAAAAAAAGAAATTCCAACTGACAAAGGCAGAAAGAATTGATGATGCCCTTAGGACTGCAAGTGGAGAGGTTTACCACTGGACTATAACTGCCCTCCAACTATTGGTATTAATGCTATGCCCATTAGCCACTTATCCTAGTTAGACAAGGCAGGGTATCCTCACTATTACAGATATTGGTGAGAAGACTGATACACTCCTACCTTCAAAAGGCGACTGGTAGCGAGCAGGAGGAAGAAGTGAGAGGGACGTAACAGAAAGAAGTCCCACCGAGATTGGCAGGGAATAAAGAGAAGTCAATTTCTCCAAGGAAAAAGATCCACTAAATAGAAGAAGGAAGTCTCCCCAAGGCATGTACCAAATCTTTCACATACCCAATAACTGGCTCGCTGGGAGAAGGAATGACAGGTGGAAAGAAAGGCTTCTATTCATTCTATTATACCAGGGTCAGAAAGAAGGACTGGAAATGCAATTTCCCTCCTACCCAATATCCAACCAAATGCAAGGAATTAAGACTAGAGATACATCTTACTTTGGCCTTATTTCCTTCTTGAAAAGGGAACTGCTTGAAAGAGACTTATAGACTAGACTGACTTTTAGGACTTTCCAGGAGAAGGGCTTACCACGGGCACTCCAACAACTGGCTCTGCAAAGAAACTAGCTAAAACAGAGCTCGCATGAATTTCTCGTATAGAGGGTTTTGCCTCATCTGCACCGACAGCAAGCCTTTCTACAGCGAAGGAAACAACTGGCCCGCCATCAAATACCTATCTGCCCTCGAAAACACATATGAAAGACTTATTCAACTAAAGTCAAGATTAGTTTATGCTTGGCTGGGATCGATGCACCAGCCTTTATTCAGTCAGTAGGTGGGAGGTTGTTCTTTCAGTCTTATCCGAGCTGGGGTGAAAGAACGGAAAGTCGCATCAAAGAACGTTTATTCTTTCTTATCAGCTGGACTGGCCACAGTTACTCCATTCTCTATCGAGGGAAGTGACTCTTTGTTCTCTCTTTCCCAGCCGGGTCGTGAAGGGAATGAAGTGAAACCTGCGATAGCAGGCATTTCCAACTGCTTGTGGCCTCCTCTTCATTCGTTATAATGTATTGAATATAAAGATCTTTTTGTGTGCTATCGCTATCGAGCCCCCTATGAGGATAGGAGAAAGATATGGGCAGGGCCTCTTCGTTCCGTTCGGTCTTTCTTTTTTGGCTATGCTGTTAATTACAAGGGATATCGCTCTTTGGCTTTGGACCTTACCACTGGTAAAGTTTATACCAGTAGGCAGGTTGTGTTTAATGTTTTCCTTATTCCTTTGTCTATGCGCTATGCGTCCCCATGACAATCTTTCTTTTTCCCTCTCTTGAGCCCCATAGAGCGCCCCCCCTTTTAGCTATACTTTTCTTCCCATTGCTTAGTGCTCAATTGATCATACTCTATCTTTCTCCTATTGCGAGATCTAAGGCAAGAGCTTATCCATGCCAGTCAACTTAGCCCAAGCTCCGCATCTTCATTTAAGGCGCTCTTGACGGAGCGCAGGTATGCCCCCTCCTCCATTTGTGGGGGAATTAGATAGCCACAGGAGGCCTCGAGTTGGCGGATTCGCTCATACAACGACGATTCTTCCATTTGCCGCGCAATTCGAAACCGTGGAACAGGAACTTGGTTTTCGACTGCTTCCGCGACCCTTCCTCTTTCTTCTTTTCCGTTTGTCTTTTCCAAAGAGGAAGAGCTCTCACCCTCTGATTCCGAAGGTTCAAGATCCGCCTGGGGAACTTCGGCCGGAGCTGCAGCCTGCGGCGGCGCGGCCCCTTCCCCAAGTATGTTTTGATTATGGGCGTTCCGGCTTAAGAACGGCTTCACAGCAGCCATAAGCTCAGATGATGCCCAACCCCATGGAGAACGAGCTGGTAGCGAAGGGGAAGAGGATACGGATTCTTCATCGTAGGGCTGAACCTCCCGATTCTCCTCTTCTCCAGCGGAAAATGCGAGTGGTATTGAAAAAAAATAGAAGGAGAAGAAACATATAAAAATGGGTAAAGCATAAGAAAGACACTCTAGTTTCAACTGGATAGCCTTTTGACTATGGAACCAAGTGTGGAACCTGGTGAACCGGGCGTACTACTTCCCAACCTTCTGTGGACCTTGCTTCTCTTATGATTTTTGCTACTTTCTTTAGTTTAGTGATTGATATCTTAGAGAGTCTAAGCCCGTAAGCCGTACCCTATGAGGTCTCTGATCTCGGTGAAGGGAAGTGAAACGTAAGCGAGGTGCGTAGCAGAAAACGAAGCTCAGACAGCATAAGATCAGCAGAAGTGGGAGAAGGTAGCCACCATGTTGTAGGTGGGGAGGGAAATTGATTCGTAAGTACGTGCAGGAGGTGCGGATTTATGTTGAATGATGATTTTGAATAGACAACTAGAGTAGTAGGCAGAACAGGGTCGGCGGTTGAGTTAGGCGCTTTCGCTTCCTCCTCGTACATTTCTATTAGATGCTTGAATGTCGGAAATCGTCTTCTCAGCCTAGCTAAAGTGAGGCAGCACTCTTCGCTTTCAGTAAAGTGTCACTTGCTTGCACAAGCCTTATATATGCGACCCCTTCTGATTCACTTGTTCGAGGAGGTGGCTTAAAAGCAGCTCCTTTAAAGAAATCCATGCCATGCCACCCGCTTCAAGTCAAGTAAGAAGTCCCACTGCTCTTATTCCGCTAATGCCAGGAGAGCGTCTAAAAGGATATCCCTCTGGAATTGCAATTGGAGAAAAGGGGCTTTGGGGCATTCTCCCCTGAGAATCTTTCAAAGAGCCTAGTTGTACTACCAGCAGCCTAATTCCCATCTCCGTTCTATCAAAGGCATGAAGTGAAGGAGGTTACTGCGGTTATTCCGCCAAAAGCTAGGCCAACAAGCCTAAGGTGAGACAGCCCTGCTAACTCGTACTCTTCTTTTAATTTAATGCCCTAGGATCGGATTCAATAGTAGCTGAGTCTCCCTCAAAGTAGAACGAGCATAATCGAAGACAGATGGTAGCGTATTCTAAGTAGTTGATCTCACGTGCTATCTTCAAGTCTTCTTAGTCTTCGTCTGCTCTCAATGAGTCAATGCCCGGACCTAGCTTGTGTAGCCTATGCGAAGCAAGCCGGAACTGGTCTTGAATTCTGAGTGGGAGTAGGGCCTATGTCGAATTGCTCATGCGACGAAATACCTGCTACTGAGAATGAGAACATCTGTCTTTAGCTTCAAAAAGACTGTCTGTGTCGATAGACTATCACGTCTACATCATAATAAAAGATCTCTCTCTTCCCTTACTTTCAGCTTTCTCTTAGATAAGAGTCTTAAGCTTCATAGCTCCAACCGGGTCAAGGGGAAAAGATGTAGCGGCTTGCCTAGATCTCGTATTTTTTATAGTGAGTGGGTCCTTCCGACAAGAGAGGAGAAATGAAAGGTACGGCTCCGCTTAAGACCCAAGGAACAATCATGCCTAATCCAATGAGAGGACAGAGAATGCAGCCAAACATGCCAATCAAGATAAATAGAAGCAAGGAGATTGGTTCTTCGTATGATGAGAAGACAGGCCATAGAGGAGTACAGCATCCTTTCCAAATGTGGAAAAAACGGATTGGAACGAGCGACCTCTTCCAAGCCATTGGGGACACCGAAACTAACGTCGTGCAGCCGAGTAGGAAAGCAGCGAAGCAGTTACTTCGATCACCGGAGCGAGGCTTCGGGAATCTGTAAAAAGTGCTTTCCAAGAATAAGAGTGTGAGGATCCCGCATACAACAACTAACCTTTCGTCTTTACCGGATATCAATGCGATCCTGTTGCCTTGTTTGGCGATTGGTTTTACCGCATGGTGGGGCTTACTACCCGATCAAGTCATAACAACGACACAATCGTTATCTCTGTTGGACCCGGAGTGCCTAGTTCACGTCAAGGAAAGCGTAACTTCCTCGATAGAAAGCACTTCGTCGGCGGGCATTGGAACAGGGGAGATGGTTCAAGCATTCGATCCCCTGGGACTACTCTGCTTCTTCCACTACTGATATTGACTGACCTGTTGATAGGATAGCTGGGGCAGTTTAGAGGATATCAGCAGGGAAAAGAAAAAAAGAAGTAGAGTTAGGTTCTGTTCTAGTGTGTAAGCATCTCTTTCCTCGGTCGATTCGTCTGCTCATTCAGCGTATGATTCTTATCCATCTTCCGATAAGTCTTATGAAACGAATTCGGCTGAAGATAGGCATTCGGATTCGTTACTTGGGGCTGATGAGGGTGAGGAATCCGTTGTTTCGGGATAAACTTGATATGTTAGTTCGGCCTCGGCTTCAGGGAATAATTCCTCTTCAGCCGGTTCAGATTGAGAGGGAAAGAGCAGTCGTGTGGAAGGTCTTTCTTCGGCCTTTGCTTCCTCTTCTTAGCCTAGCCGCTTCCAGGCTTCCAGGTAAGGAGAAAGAAGTGAATCCGAATTTGGCGGGAGAAGGAAAAAGGAACTGAATATAACAATAACAAGCAAGACCAAGGTATATGACCAAAAAGGTCTTATCACAAGCTGGATTCGAACCAGCACCTCTGGGAAATGAATAGAATCCCAGCGAACTTCCTTTTATTCTAATCGCGTGGTTACCCGGTTCACCTTTCCGCTACGTCCGGGGGCGCTCGGTCCTTCTATCTACGCCATTCTCACTTCTCCTCCTTTAGTTGAAACGGGAAGAAAGTCAAAAGTAAGAGGCCAAGTGGGTCCGCTAACGGATTATCCACCACCCATCATAGTAAGAAAAGCCTGAACAATTTGATCGAAAAACGGGCTCTGGATTCCGTTTTCGACCAAACTGTTGTACATGTTGGAGAGGAAACTTAATCGCTCAGTTGCTTCTACTTCGTCAAGCAGATTACGAATGATCGTTGGAAAGGGGGCGTTCTGACTTGGGGATATCCCAGCTAGCATGTGATGCCGCCGGAGCTACCAAAAGGGCTTACACCAAGGCATTCGTACTCCATCCAATAACCATACTAAAGTCAAGAGCACCTGGCTCTGCCCATTCACAAGGACGTTCAGGCCTCCTCTTACTGAGGAAGGCAGAGAATATTAGTTAGATGTCTCGCTAATAAGGTGTCAGAAGGCTTTCCTGAAGGTGTGCCTTCCTTCCTTTCCTTTGGTTGTCCTATTCCAGCAGGCTTGCTGAGAGGTATCTCGTGGGTTTGAGATGCCTATGCGTCTCGGGCTACGGTGGGTGGACCCCATGTTCAGCCAGCCATCAATCCTTCTGACTCATAGAGCAATGGTGCCATGATGAAATCCGTGACCGATGGCTCTCTCTCGATTACTTACTTCAATTGTGCAATGTATCTTTCCGAGGCATAACAATCCCCTCCTGCTGCTATGCTAGTAGTTCTATGAATAAGGGGGTCCGCCCTTCTTTACTACGTACGTGGCTATATCAGGAGTTTACAGCTCTTATAGGCTTTATAGCGCTTCTTTTTCAACTGCAATGATTGGACCCCCTCGCCCTTAGTCACTTGAATTGCTCAATCGAAGTTTGCTTCAATTGGACATTTCATTGGATAATTCTTGTCGTGAATCCTCCCCTGACGGAACGGAACTAGATATCAGTAGGAGCTTTCTTTTAGGTCTAGCCGACTCTAGCTCATAGGAAGAAGTGAGAGTTCGATTTGAGACTTATTACTTAACTTAAAAGGACTACACCGCGGAAGGTTGTGATGTCAAATCGCACATCAGTAGCTTGTCTTCTCAGAAACATACCTGGTCTTTGAACCGCACTCCAGACCAAACAAGACCTGAGGAGAGGAAAAAAGGAGTTATATAGATGCCGCTAGAGGTGGACTCTGACTTCTGGCAGCAAGAAAATATGTCCAACGAGTGCGCATTTCTATTCTATCTTTTATAGATATTTTGTTGCTTTGTTCAAGTGGTATACTACTGTATTGTATCTAATGCATTGGATGTACGCCCGGGGATGGATAAGGAGCTTTCTTCGGCGAAAGGCAATGTTTACTTTCTCTCTGTCCGATCGGGAACCCGTATCCTTGCTTCTATATCTGGTTTATTTTATGAAATATGCAGCGAAGAGAGGACGAAAAGGAAGGCCCTACCGCTTGCTAGCGCTTGGATGGGCCAGCGCCGCTTAACTCCATTGGTTGATCAGGTCAGGAATAAGGGGCAGGCCGACTCATGGACAAGAACTTCGCTTCGCACCAACCCGATGTCGAACAGACCATGCCTTCGACTTTCATGCATGCCGACTTTCCGACCGCGAATCCATAGCTTGTCTTCTCGAGAACCGGACATGCGCCTTTCCAATAGTGTGACGGGCCGTTCTTTCTTCGTCCATTAGGTCTGGGACGTCTGCATCATCCCTTTCCTCCTACGTTTCCTTCAAGCCGAGGCATTCCCCACATAGCTGCCGTAGCAAGTCCAATAACACTAATTAGGCCTATTCCCATTTCTCCGGTGCACTCCTTTGGGCGGCACCTTAATCCACAAATATGCCATCGCATATAGGAAAAATAGCCTTTATGCTCGTTTAAACCGATCGTGAGTGCTTGTTCCTTTCAAATAGGATCCCGACGCCAGGCACAAAGAGCTCCCACGCCCCTTCCGGAGAATCCGGGATTGACTAATGAAATGGCTGAGACTCAGGAGAGTACGCGGCGTAACATGACCGCTCAAGCATCTCAGTGGACTGACCTTCCAATCTACCCATGCCGGAACGCGGAACCATATAGAAAGCGGAAATAGTCCCGTAAGGCAAGAGCAAAGACAGGAGCAGGGCCATTGAGAATGTACTTGCGAAGTATTACGATTGGGAGACTCTTTCTGTTAAGGATAAACTAAATGAGGGACGGGCTCTTGTAAAAGTGCTTTGTAAATGTTCTTGCTGGTGCGCGGAGCTGCTTTAGGCCTAGTTTGGCGCCAACATTAAGAAATGCCCTCGTGGTCGAGGCCCTGGTTCCACTAAATATGTATGGGATTGGCTTGACAGATATGGGTAGAGAGACCTTCTGGACGCGGTGTCACGCATTTAATCATGGCGATAGGTTCTCTTCCGTAAGGCGGCTTGTTCTTGACCTACGTTGTCAGCGAGATGTCCCACCCAGGGCTAGTGGATCAACAGAAGGTAGGGTGGCATTTCTTGATCTCGATCCGGAGAATGATGGGCCATTGCTTATTGGCTTAATTAGTCTCTTTCCCTAAAGGCGACTACCGTGGACTAAGACGACAAAAGAAGGGCCATTTCTGGCATTTGGTGAACTACTTTTAATAAGCCCTGAATGCGCATTTTTAGATGCCTTCGGTCTAAATGGCCTTTCAGCCCGCGTAAGCCGATCGTGAGGCAGGCAAGCAAACCCCTACTCGAGTCCGAGTGCTTACCGAACCCAACCCAAGGCGAGCAGCGAGTTAGCGAAAGAAGGGAAGCTCTACACAAGGAGAGGAAGCTTAGCGAACAACTGAAAGGAAAAGGCTTTTTGCCAAGTTGAAGAGGGACAAGCAGGATTGGTAAAAAAGAGGTAGGCCTTCTAGCGGTCATTTAGGGGCCTTGTTAGCGACCCATCATTCTTCCCTAAGCTGTCATAGTCCGATCGAAGGGAGCAAGAGATAGAGGAATCATAGATGTGAATTGAGAAGGCAAGAAAAAATATCTTTAAATTAGGCTCTCTCCCTGTCCCGGGTAAGGTCTGATTGTTATCCGCAAGTCTTCTTTTGACCGCGGGAATTTGAAAAAGTGTTTCTTTGGTTGGGAAAGAGAGGACTTCTGACTCCAAGCCCACCCCTACCGAATTTCAGCTATTGATGTTCTAGCTTCTTATCGCTACCTATTATATAGAGGAAATCCCTTCTATACCACTCAAGATAAAGAAGGAAAAATCCCATCAGATAGATTACCTAATATATACAACACTTCAAGGCACAAGGAAAGAGTTCAAGAGCACAAAAGAGAGGAAATTGCACATGAGTCTCCTTGAAGAACGAAGTCTAAGGTAAAGAAAGGTAGAGTGGGCTTATAGTTGCTCTGCTTGGATTGGCATGGCTGTCCCCCTTTGCTGGTTGAGGCTCGGCCTTTGACTCCGCTTGCCTCTACTTTTCATGTCAAGCGTACAAGTGTAGTTTAGTGGGATTGACTTCTAAAGACAGGAATTCTTTTTCATCTCCTCGGGCAAGACCCTGTATAAGTCGACGTCTTAACCTGACTTCCTGAGCTCAGTTGATTGTTGAAGCAGTAGCTCTGGATCGAGAGCTGGATGCAACCCAACAACTTATGAAAAGGGGAAAGGCTTTTTTTATAGATGTTGAGGTGAGTAAGGGGGGAGAATGGAAGACCAAAGAGCCCCAACTCATATCGTACCAAGAACTTGCCATTGACCTGATCAAGCGCTTTAGGGGGATCACCTTCACCCATGTTCCGAGAATCTACAAGAGCTTGGCTGACTCGCTAGCCCTTTGAATACTCAGCCGCTCTAGTACACATGCTAGTACACCGGAGCACAGAGTCGCTTGTCATCGAGAGATTGGACATCCCAGCCACAGAGAGCCCTTTCGTCGAAGGGGACTCATTCATCTTTTTGGATGAAGACTCTTGAGAGTTGGAAGATGATGAACTATCACCAGTCAAGACGAGGAAGATTACGAGGACGATGGGAACCATGGTATTATGATTTCTACAATTACCTCAAGGATGGGTTCATACCAGAGTACGCCACTCATGGTCAGAGGGGAGCCCGGAGGGAACTTGCCCGACGATTTGTGATCTTGGGAGATGTCCTTTACAAAAGGTCCTTCAAGGGGTACTCGCCCTTCCAACCAACATAGGAAGAAGGAGCGCACATTGTTGAACAAGCTCATTCAAGTGCGTGCGGAGGACACGTCAACAGCCAAATGCTTGCCAAGAAAATCATGAGGCAAGGCCTCCCTATTAAAAGTAAGGGTGTCAAGAGATGTCAGAAATGTCCACTCCTTTGATGGAATTTTCTTTCAAAATGCTGCATCATGTAGAGTAGAATGGCGGGTCCATCGTCTATTCCCAAGGTCTTTGACCCCGAATGAAAGAAGCGTACCTTCGAAGGCATGATTGCTGCGATCAGGAGCTGCTTAACATCATTGAGAACGGGAGATCAGAAGATTTGGTGGAGGATAAAGTCAAAAGTGAACCAACACTGGGATCTGATCATAGCCGCAGTGAAGTGTTGGGATGCAAAGGCGATGGTTTTTAGATTCGGCAAACATGAGATGTGTCCCACACTTGAAGAAGTACATCGAATTTTGGAGATATCCCGTAATGTCCTTTTTGTACCTCGAGAAAGCAGACGACCAGTAGAGTAAGTGCTCCATATCGTTCCTGCTGCGTAGGTATAAGGTAATTCACAGTGCTAGCAGATCAGAAGTACGGAAGTCGGCCCTCACCCTTCTCTATCTAATAGGGGACAGTGCTACCTATAGAACGGGAATGTTCATCCTCTCAACAAGTCCTTTATGGATTTCGAGTCGGGAATAGAGCTGTAGCAAGCAATATAGATCCCCCCAACCCCTCTCTCTATAAAAAAAGCCCTTCTTAGTAAAGCTTCGGCCCTATGGAGTAAAGGGAAGTGCAGATCTGGAGTGTTTAGACGAGAAATAAAGGCTTTGCAGCAAGCTGAAAAACGGCTGCGCTAGCGCGCAACGGCTTTGAAGCCTGCTGAGTTGTACCGAAACAATATTTTCGGGGCATACGAGAAGCCGAGCATATTTGTTTGCGAGTTTCTTGATCCCGGAAATCTTGTACTCAGAGTCACGGAGAAAGTTGACTACCCAGCGACGGAGTGGATGACCCCCCGTTCTTTCTAGTGGGTTTTTTCCCGTCCCTTTTGGGACCATTCACCCTTTTCCCAACCAAGCATAGGTAGAACCCCTCTTTCCCATACACAACGACGGTTCCAAGCAAGATGAGTAGTTTATAGTCGACTCAATATCGACGAAATCCCCCATTTGATCTCTTTAGTACCGATTGTCTTGGAGTGCACCCTTCATCGAAAGAGTAGGCGGTTGAAAGAACCACCTCTGAATAAAGCCTTTAGGTTGGGAGATATCAAAGGGGAACCTCGCCTAGCTTATCTGTCCCTGTATTATTCAACTCATCTGTCCACTTATCTTGTCCAAAGCAGAAGGATTATTAAAATACTTTGTTTCGAAGGTAATTCGCCAGTCTCTAGACTGGAAAAGATTCAATCCACTTGTTGGCCTGCTTCTATGTCCTGTAGCTTCTCACAGGCATTTGCTTCAAAGGGGCTTGTTGGCCCCCTTCAACGCTCTTGATGCCTGCTTGTTGCTTCGTCGGAGATTTGTTGGCCCGTAGCTTACAACATCTTAGTGGAAGGGCCTGTAGCTCGATACAATTGTTGGCAAGTTGCTTACTTGCGTACGAAGAAAAGGGCAGACGGATTCAGCCATTCCCATCCCTCATCAGGGTCCAGCTTGACAAAGATTCTTTCCGGACGTGAGCCTCACCCAAGAGGGAAACTCCATTTATTTTGTGCTCGCTCTCTTCTGTCATGCATCATGGCTGGGTGAGTTGGCCCATTGCGAATGTTCCTCGGTGCTTCCAATCTAGTCATGCACTTCTTTAAGAAGAAGAACCTGGGAGCTTTCCTCGTCAAAATAGGGGTAAATGTTTCGTAGGGGGGGGTAAGGAATATGCCGAGGTCTTAATAGAAAGGGGTTGATAGTCCCGTCTGCTAGGCTTTTCCGAACTTCCCTTCGCCTTTCTGCCCGTGAAATCCTTTTCTTCTGCTTTTTCCCAACGATATATCCCCATTCTTTAGTATTGAAGCATCTATTAGTGTTGGGGGTTCCAGAGAATCATCCGAACATTCTGAGATAGGGTTGTCAAATGGGGGAAGAGGAACGAGAGGCGCCCCTAAGCTTTCCGGCTCACTAGTAGGTGACGAGGGGATTTAAAAAAAGGGGGTAATAATTTCTGCCGATGCATTCGTTCGGATACATTCTTCCTTCTTCACCTTTTCAACCCACCCTTACTAAAAAAGCGAATTTGCCTCTTCCTGGTAATGAATTGAGCGGCAGCGAGGAGGTCCGGTTCCATAGTGATTTCGTCTGCTTTTGGAACTTCGATTCCTGGGGGCAAAGAAAGTGACTCCGGAGTTTTGAATTCTCAGAACCTCCTTCGAATTACAGAACTTGAGGGGGTCTCACAGGCATCTCTCTTCGAGCGGCAGTGCAAGCTCGGATGGTGTTAGCGCTGGCAGAAGGTCCTGGATTAGTTTGTACCGGTGTAGGTCCCTGAGTGGTGACTTGTCCCCCTTGATGTTGTGGCATTGGATTAGTATAGATCCCCAGTAGCTTCAGTGACATTGGCGGCTTTCAGGTATGCCTTAACTTCGTTCCAATTGATACTATTTTCATCATAGATGACATCACGCAAAGTATGAAACTCTTCGATGATATGGCCTGCGTATCGGTGAAATGGACATAACTTTAAATAGTCGAGGCCAGGAGAGTGGTTTCTCTCTGGGCAGAGAAATGGCTTTCCAGGTCAGAAGGGTGGAGAATAGGTAGGAATGGGTAGGGGTAATTTCAGGTAGTGAGCTCCATTGGGTCCCCAGGGTCGCTTGGGAGCACCTTGTTGCTGCTGAGGATCATAATTGGCCGGGGGCGCATGTTATAAGCGGGTTTGGGCGGAGCTTGCGCTGGGTTTTGCGGTTGCGATTGGGTAGGAGGGTTTTGAGTGGGTTGGGGGTTTGAAGAAAAACC
>Ga0153976_1000152_pt1 | contig 21418 bp, 23 predicted proteins | sample TSGA060MetaG_FD_104717 | JGI IMG/M metagenome (GOLD analysis project Ga0153976, IMG submission 104717) | Attine ant fungus gardens microbial communities from Georgia, USA - TSGA060 MetaG | ecosystem: Host-associated > Fungi > Mycelium > Unclassified | place: USA: Georgia, Yuchi Wildlife... | reverse complement strand
TGGTGGTGTCCTACAGCTGAATTCATGCTACTCCCTTTGCATGCAGCAGGACAATATGTGAAGCAGGGCCATAATTTGTCTCACTTCTACATATCATCTTATACTCCAACATTGGCAGCACTCATTCGCGCGAGACAGCAGCTCCCTCGCGATGCATCTATTCCGCATTTTGTCTCCATTGGGCAAGGAAACCCAAACAAGGGAACACCACTCCTGCGCGTCACTGACGAGTTATGTGACGTTGCTAGTCGTGTTGCACCCTTCCTCCCTTTCACATCCCTCTCGGACAACGATGCAACAGTTCAACAAGCACTTGACGCATTGAACCGACACCAATGGGTTCACCTCGCCTGCCATGGAACGCCGAATCGACAGAAACCGTTCGAGTCCTCGTTCGCAATGCGCGACGGGCCGCTAACGATCACGGACATCATTCGATCTCGCTTGCAACAGCCGGAGTTTGCATTCTTATCAGCTTGTCATACTACCGTGGGCCATGCGTCAAGTCCCGACGAGGCAATCCATCTCGCTGCTGCGATGCAATTCTCAGGGTTTCGCAGTGTCATAGGTTCTATGTGGTCTGTTGACGATGAAGTTGCCGGTCAAGTCGTTTCTGCTTTCTACGATGAGATGTTCGACGGTTCAGGGAGATTGGACTGCACACGCGCCGCGGTAGCGTTACACAAGGCTATGAAGAAATTACGCAACAAAATTCCACTGGAACAACAAATCGTATTTGTTCACATAGGTGTCTAGTTTGGGCGCCTCATTCCAACCCCATTCGCGACGTTGTTTTGTATTATTAACACAGAGACTGTGGAGCTATGTTTCGTTTGGCGCTTATAGTATTTAGATAGTGGCGGCGCGGCGGTGCCTGTCCCCGACTGTCTTTTTGTTGACGTGTTTTCGCCTCGGCATCTCATTGAACCCGATTCATTGACACTACAAATTCGTCAGCATCTGCATATCTTTGATACTAGCGACTCGAATTTTATCTCTGATATAAGTACAACTTTAAAGGTCTATTGCTGGAGTCGAATCTTGTGATTACATTATGGAGCCTTGACTAGTGGAAGCGATTGTCTTTTCTTCCGCGATATTTTCAATGCCAAGCTACTTCATTGCATAAGTCGTCAGCGGTTTCTGCGATAGGCTGTCAGCGTAGTCATCTGTTGGAGGTGCCAAAAGAATGACGCTGATGGCATTCAAAGATGTGATTTTGTGTAGGTTTGGATGCGAAGGCCACCTTTGTAGTTGTACGTACTGGCACTGAACAGTTTGACGGACACGGGCGGTCAAAATTTTGAATGAAGACGTGACAGTTTAACCAGTCCCGGGAAAACCAAAAGATTAATTGTTATTTGCCCGAAAATGAAGCACTCGTGTGTGAAAGCGAAAGGGAACGTTGAAAACCTTGTTTGAAATATGTAGCTGGGAATTTTGTCCCCTCCTGCCCTTCATAGTCGAGATTATCCCTTTGACTGTTCGGGTAATGTCAGCCCTTGCAAGGTATCATAAATATGCTCTACTCCGCAGGCGATACTTTGCCTCTAGGAAAACTGATATTTCTCGAGCTGGCGGAAAGTCATCGTGACGTGAACAACGCAACTTGCATATATGATATCACGTACCAAGTTCCTCAGGTGTTTCTTGTACAATCTAAGCAACAGCCTGGTCAGCCATGATTTCATATGGAGTAAAAATATCGGTTTACTAGATGCCCGGCAGAGTGAATCACCACATTAGATGAATTGGCAGGTCTTCGCCATACTCGCACCCTCGTGGCTTGTTCGCCGCCAATCCTGGATGGAATTAGTAGAAGAGCTGAACTTATGGCTGGGAATCACGTACAGTTCAGTGGACTTTCCTGGGACAATCCAACGTAGTTCTATTCGTTCGTCTATCCTCTCCAGCAGCTCCCACGCTTCAATCACCGCTTTGCCATCTGCAAGCACCAAAGCTTCTTGTAGACCTGACATCTTCAGTTTCACGCCCCCTCGCGGATCTTCACAAAGGCCATAGGTGACATATAGCTGCAGAACATCCGGATGCCAAGCTCCGAAGAATGGAGATGCCTTAAATAAGCGTAATGCCTCGTCACTGATCGCCTTACTTGAACATCTAAAAGCAATTGCTACCACATCATGACTCACCGCGACGGCCAGCTATTACGTCTAGCAAGGGCGGCAGACGACAGACTCAAGAGGAAATTAGCCGGATGTGAGAGAATAGATGGATCTACGAGAATCATGGAGGAAAACAGTGCAGGAAAACTGATGGCTGCAAATACCCTGCGCTGAAATTAAAACTAGAGAAAATATTGAGGCTGGCAATAACAACGCACGACGAGCAGCCCCCAAATGAGTGCCCAACGACAACCAGCAAGCGAGATAAAAACCCTTCCGTCTTCCGGCATTCACTTATAGTTCCAGGCAGAAGAGGTAGATGAGTGGGTAAAGTCTTTGACGAGGCATCTTCGGGCAGGTAATGTAACAGAAAGTGTGCAATATCCCGCGCATTATCTCGCCAATCATCTGCCAGTGCCATCAGAGTTCGAGTTAGCGTGTGAACACGATGATTTCAAGTTGTACATCCGAGGGCCTCACATATACCACTGAGATTTGTCTCGTTGATTAGCACAGCGTCGCCATGCTGAACAGCCTCCCAAGACCACACCTCGTCGATCAGTGATGCTGAGGATGAAGATAATAAATATCGCAGAGTTGCCTCCCATATCTATACCACATTCAGTCAAAATTTTGGGGAGATTCATTCGTTAAGGAGATGAGTACCTCCTTAGGAAAACCATTTGCATGAGCAAGGAACAATGTCAATCCCTTCTCCCTAGCTGTATCCTTCCTCGCATATCGGTTAACGCAGTTCCACAAAATTTTCTCGCTTCCTTCTCCACTTAACTTTCCCTGCACGAAGAGCTCGTGTAGCTTGAGAATTTCGGTCTCAACCTGTCGAAAATTTCGCTTGCGTTCTGAGGCATTCATCGAGAACTCGGGTGCCGCAGGCAGCGGTATGTCTGGAGTTAGTCTGGGACAAGCAGCAGGCACGAGGTGGGTGCTGACAGTATAGCTGTCGTTGAACAACTCGTTTCGAGGAGAAGGTAACGGAGGCTTTTGCAAGTTCCCACTTCGTGCGCGAAATGGTAGGGATGGCCTGGGTTCTACTTTTGTCCGCTGGGGAGTCGGTTCAAAGGCATATGTCGAGGGCATGCTGGCGGTCATCGTAAGAAAGGGCGCAAGAAGAAACGACTGCATTGGCCAAAGTCGACATTGCGACGGGTTGGGATACATACGTTGCATTCTGCCATAGGGGGAACTGTTTGTCCGAGTTACAGCTGTGTGCGAAATTAATGGTATTTGCAATGGTCGCGAGAAGTGCCATTGGGCAAGAAAGACTGTCTTTTTTCCCTACTGTAGTTGCTATTAGTATCGCGCACCCAGCCATGAGCGTAGTAGCAAACAATTACCTTCCTTCTTTTATAGGTCTGGCTAGAGGAGATTATAAACGACTAGTCTCCCGTAGGCAAACCGTAATAGAATTAACAAAGAGTACATACAACTGGTTGCCAAAAACGTGCACGTGATTTCCAGTTCAAAGGAGATGTCATTGCATCACACCTTTAAAGCTTTTACAGTTACAAAATCTAAATGTGTTCCTACAAACGCGGCTTCATAGCATTGGTGACTGGGTGATAAACGAAGAATCTCAGCCGCCTAGTTATGACTCAGGATTAGATAATCTCACTCACTTCTTCATGAGTTTGCCGGGATCAGCTCGACGATGCGCTCGACGAGACTCCTCATCACCTCTGCCTTTTGTCTCCCAGTTTCTAGGACTTCTTCATGTGACGCGGTTGCCATGGGAGGGAGCTCGATTGGGTGACCAGCAAGCTACAGAGGACCACGATCAACAGAGCAACGAGTACGACATTTGACCCGGCCACATACCTCAGCTTCAACCTCTGCTTTGATGCTCCGATATGTATCGGGGATGACAACTGTGTTTGTAACAAGGCTCAGCACTAGGACCTCTAGTTGCTCTTCTCGCGCAGCTACCACTTCGGGTATTGTGCTCATACCGACTACGTGCGCGCCTGCATTGCGCAGGAAACGGCCCTCAGCAGGCGTTTCATATGCAGGACCTGCTACCCAAGCATATGTTCCTTCTGCTAATGCAGAAGAGTCAAAGTTAAGATAGTGGGAGGAGAGGAATGCAAGGCGTCGAAGACGAAGAGAGTACGCGTCACCCAGGGGAAGAAATCGCGGATACTCTGTGGATGTGAGCGGTCCGAACGAGGGATTCATCCCAGTTAGGTTGGGGAGGGCTAGGTGGTCGCGGATAACGACAACTATGACGTTCTTCAGCGTTGAACTTGATATGAATGTCAAATCAATCATACCTGTTCCAACGGGTATCTCTGGTGTCAATGACCCAGCAGCATTTGTTACTGCATTCGAGGATCAGACAATGTGCTATGCGTCAGGAGTGCACTTACTAATAACATCCTTGACCCCCAATCTCTTCATGACTCTGATACCATACGTTACGACTGCCGGCTTATGGCCCTCGTACGGATGGAACTATGACTGTCCCTTTAATAAACTCATCGCAGAATTGCTGTTGTACCTCACTCACCCGACCGAGCATAGCGACGACAGGGACATTATCCTTGCCCATCAGTCCGAATGCGAGCACGCTCTTTTGGCCAACAACTTGAAAGACGACCTTTCTGAGCTCGATAATACCTTATCGTCCTTATCAGCACATACCTGTGCTGTCCCCGAATCCTTCAAGCTGCGAGTACGGAACCTGTATCACATCCTTCAAGCTCGAGACCAGGGTGCTGAGGCCGGAACCGCAAACAATCCCGATGCGCGGGTGCTGCAAGCGAGGATCGGTAACCAAGTGCGAGATGGTGGCGAGAGTTTGAGCAAAGGGGAGTGCTGCAGCCATGATAAGAAGAGACTTAGGAGAGCGCCAGGAATTGCATGGAATGATATTTGAATGAGGCTTGATTGTTATGATTGGTTGACCCCGCTTATATCACCTCAATGTAATTCTAAACGAGGTTGTAGACATGTCCGAGGAGATCTCACCACAGGATGTAGTGCGCCTTGCCATCGTACGATTCACATTGCACTGACGTTAGAAACACTCGCTAAGCGTCTTATTGCTACTCGCAGGCATTGACAGTGCTGAAACACAAGCCAAACCAACAGTCCATCCAAAGTCGGTCGCTTGACATAGTTGACCCTAAGCCTTGTTCAATGCTCACCCGATGCTATATAGGTTATCTCCTCGACCTCCAGTCTCATTTTCCTGTGCCAGACGATAGCCAGGCATTTGCGGTTAAGCATGCGTCGTGGAGGGAACATGCACTCACGCTCGAGCAAGAGTTGGAGAACTTGAAGCAAATGCGGGAGGAAGATCAAGAAGGTATGTTCTCGCCTTCGACTACCACTCCACCACCGGTTTGTTTTACCGATATTGCGCAGAACTCGCTCGTCTGCGGCAAACCGCATCCAGGGACGTGCCAGAAGACTCGGTTACTGTTACCCACAAGAAGAAAACGAAGAAAACTGGCAAAGTCCCCGAAACTCGGGTCAATGACTGCGCCGCAGGTAGGAACCTCCCTGCAAACCTTACTTTTTTTTTATCGATTCACAACTTGGAAAGAACGAGCGAAGCCATCCAACGCAGACGGACAATCATCCCCATCTCTCACAGCAGCCTTCACCTCCCTCCGAAGCGTCATCGACTCAGTAAGTTCGCAGACAGGTGACGACGCAGGAAGCAACCCCCGCCTGATAGCTGCTATCACCCGCTCACTTCTTACTATCAGCAGCTTCCTTGGCCTCCGAAAACTTTCCACGCTGTCCTTTCCACACTCAGAGCTCAACAAATCAAGGATTGCAATGGTCTCTCCACTGCTTGTATACGTGTTGCGTGTTGCATTTCCAGCTCTGTTCCACCAAGGTAACAGCGCTGCTAGCGGCACTTCCATATCCCGCCTCATCGACTGTCTCCTTGTCCCTCTTGTTCGCAGCTTCATTCTCGCATCCCGGGCGCATATCGCGCACCACATAGACGCAGCCTCAGCCAAGAAACCATCAAAGGGCCGCACCAAAGTTAATGACAAGGTTCCCCAACCTCCCAGCGAGACTCTCATTCCCGACGCTCGGATGGATATCCTGACTCTCCTCACCGATGCGCTGGATGCGTTAGACTTGATCTCTCCCACATACAATAGACATACAGCTGGCATCAGGGAGCGCATAGCGCTGGAGGCAATTAAGGAGCTTGGGTCATTGTACTCTGAACGGACTATAGTCGGTGCCGACGGGACCGCAGATAACAGCGAGGTTCAGGAGGAAGCTTCTCGTGGTTTGGAATCGTCGCAGGGGTCGCATTCTCCCAGACAAAGGACTACGTTCAGTAGAAAGGAGAGGCTCGAAGCTCTAGCGCGGAATGACGCGACTTGGTACCTGTGTCACATACTCAACTCTTGTGCATGCAGAGGGGCAGCGAAGGACAGGCTGGGATCAATGCTTAATGGTGCTCTTCTAGATGGCGCTGCGACACTCGTGAAGATGTGCATCTCGACGGACTGTGGCGGTGTCATGCGAGTTCAGCGCAGGAGCGCTATAGATGAGGTGTGTCGAAATATGATCTTGGCAGCCTGTGAAAAGATTATTGGTGCTCCTCAAAGTTAATATAAATGATTTTCAGAACCACTATTGTGGAAGGCGAGTATATTCTGTATTGCACGGCATGAACAAGGTGGGTTTTGCGTTAGGTGACCGATATCATAACGTGAGACGCATTGTGTTCAAATTCCGGTGACGGCGAAAACACGAAAACATAATTGTATAGGTAGGGAACCCTTTGCAAACGTGCAAAGCTAATCGTTAACACATCACAATCAGTTATGAAAGTAAGACAACGATAAGACATCGGATATAGGACTTCAAGAATGCATCCGAAATATTTCGACACATACAACAGCAAAAACGGTCTCTTCATTGACGCAGATACAACTACTACATAGTTTTTTTGTGTTTGCAAGGGTGGAATACTGTAAAGGGACTGATCTAAAAGTTCAAACCGCTCCGTCGAGTGGAGAAAGGATCTGGATGAGTCTAGATCATTGACTGAGTACGGCGGCCCACGGCGTTGGTTTGATACGGAGTTGTCGGATGATGAAGGAATGCAGCACCTTCTTGGCGGGGCTTTAGCCTTGCCGGACCTTGTACTTCTGGGCACGCAAAGACCCTTCCTCCGAGATCCTTCCTATCCCTGAACTGGTGGTTGGGCTTGGCAGATTAGATAAGTGCCTGGTGGATATTCTGGTTGTCGATTCCTGTCAGCAGCCTGTCAGATCTAAGTAGGAAGAGTCGCTTGGCAGGTGAACTTTTTCGAGAGTCGAGACTATCATATTACACGTCTTCCGCTATCGTTAATACCGGGCGACTTGAACCAGGAGTGAAGATCTGCCCCAATTTGAATTGGTTCGAATGGATGTGACGTCGACATATACATCACGTTGAATCGGCGCCCAGCCCCGTGGTTCAATTCACAGCATTGGCTGAATCGTTGAATCGGTACTTGCAATCTGTCTGCTAAACACCAACGAATACGTGTCTAAACCCAACCATGAACAAACTCAGAAAGCCCAAACCCCTTGCCGTGACCTCCAGTACACCTGTCCCAATGCAAATACCAGTGTCGAGAACAATGCAAATCGCGAGCGCCTCAATTGCTGTGCAAACAAAGGCGCATAGCTTCAACACAGCGGAAGACCCTAGGACGACATGGTTCTCTGCACCCGCTGCAGCTAAGCCTCGCACGATTGTCGAACAGTACTGGGCTGCTCGTGCACTGGTTGCTGAAACGGTGCTTTCGACGCGTGTTCAACACCAGAAGGAAGTGGCGGAAGTGAGGCTGGGGGAGGAGGAGAAGCGGACGGCGAGTACCTGCTCTAGCCCCAAAGGACTTTGTCGGTGATTAACGATGTCGTTGAATGTAGAAGGAGATCGCGGCTCTCGTGTGGGCAAATGAACAACGACAAAGCAGGCTGGAGAAGTTCGTGGTGCGTTGCATAACCTTGTTCCAAGTTCATATTTTCAGGCTGCAGTTCAAACCTTATCAGTTAGTTCTCGTAGCATGTCTCGTGGTTCTCTTCTTTGTGGTGTTGTATGTACTGCTACATGTGCATGATTCCCCGACGTCGCAGGCTGCATCGCATTTCACGATCCCGATTCTGTCCCCGTTTACTTCGGTGGTAAGTTTATTTGTTCGTTACTACGATGTTGACATTTCAAATCAACTTGAGCTAGGTCGAACACGAAACAGGTATTATCAGTGCGAAGTTCGTTACTATCTTCGTCGTAGTTCTGGGTATCCTATCATATGCTATCTTCCGCCATTGGTTTTCAAGACGGTCTTATGGCTGAGAATAATTAGCTGTAGTCATGGGTATCTTCCCGCGCAAATAAGTCCTAGGTGAGGGATGTTAGGGATCGTAGTGGGGCTTTGTGGAGGTACGGGGGCTATTTTTTCGTGAAGACCACGTGTATGCTGCGTGCGCAGTAAGTTGCAGGGAAGATTCAGAACGCGCTTTCGTCGTGTTTAAATTTCAGGCTGGAATTATATGCCAAGTTATCTGTTCGTGTGATATGATAGGATAAACTGAACTGTTAAAGACGTCATCTGGAGTGGTGAATTGGTTTGGATTGTTTTTTAGCGTGGGAAAGCGTGGTTCACAGGCCGGGCTAGTACTCCACTAGTACAGCTTACCTACCAGCCTTATTCACGCACCACTCCTTTGCTCCGTCCTCCCTCTCTTCCTGCTGGCCTGTTAACTCAGGAAAACAGAGGGTAAAATGTATCCTCAGTCTTCCTCCCCAACAGCAGATCATGCCGATCCCTTCACCTCTTCATCCTCCATCCCACGCAGATATGTTTACAACGACGTCGACGGCGAATCTGACAGTGTAGACCCCCACGGTCGCAGAGATACTTATGCTTCAGATAGCAGCAACAACGGCCTCAACGATGCCGAGCGGTACTATGATCACAGCGGCAACTACGACTCTTACGGTGTGTGGAGCCTCTCTTGCGCCCTCCCATTCACATACTCACACTTGTGTGATTTTTCAGGACAACCCGACACAGACTCGGACGTCGATATATACGGTCAGCGATATCCACCAGCCTCTTCAGAATCGCTAGGACCGAGAGTAGGTCTGTCAGATACGACCGCCACCGCCTATGCAGAATACGCAGGTCCACCAGGCGCGCGTGAGCCATACCCCGCCTGGTCAGCCGAGCGCCAGATTCCCCTCTCCAAGGAGGAAATAGAAGATATCTTTTTAGACTTGACTCAGAAATTTGGGTTCCAGCGCGACTCTATGCGGAACATGGTAACCTATATTCATCAAAAAAAAAAACCTCTCCATATTGACAATCACTCTAGTTTGACTTCTTGATGCAACTGCTGGACAGTCGAGCATCCCGTATGCCACCCAGTCAGGCTCTTCTCACCCTCCATGCAGACTACATAGGCGGTGAACACGCGAACTACCGCAAATGGTATTTCGCAGCGCAGCTCGACCTCGATGATGCTGTGGGCCACGTTCAGAATCCCGGTCTCCAGCGTCTCAATCGCAGGGCTGGTGCACGTTCCTCCAATGAGAAATCCCTCGCAACCGCGATGGAGCGCTGGCGCCAAGCCATGAACAACATGAGCCAGTACGATCGCCTCCGCCAGATCGCGCTGTATCTTCTCTGTTGGGGTGAGGCCGCTCAAGTGCGCTTTGTGCCCGAGTGTCTATGCTTCATCTTCAAGTGTGCGGACGATTATTATCGTTCGCCTGAGTGTCAGAACAGAGTCGACCCTGTGCCAGAAGGTTTATATCTGAGATCTGTCGTCAAGCCCTTGTACCGCTTCATTCGGGATCAAGGGTATGAGGTAGTGGACGGGCGATTCGTGAGGCGAGAACGAGACCATGCAGATATCATCGGTTATGATGATGTCAATCAGCTATTCTGGTATCCTGAAGGCATTGCTCGGATTGTACTTACCGATAAGGTATGGAATTTGTGACTCAAAGTATCTTAAACTGATTTTTACATGCAGACGAGACTCATAGACCTTGCGCCCCCACACAGGTTTATGAAGTTTGACCGGATAGACTGGAATCGCGCATTCTTCAAGACTTACTATGAAAAACGCTCATTTGGCCATCTCCTGGTTAACTTCAACCGCATATGGGTCATCCATGTCTCTCTATACTGGTTTTACACAGCTTTCAACTCCCCCAAGGTGTACCAGATTACACTTCCTAATAATAAGGTCTACAACTCCCCGGCACTGTCATGGTCTGTCACCGCGCTCGGAGGCACAGTTGCGACGATCATCATGATAGCAGCAACGCTCGCTGAGTTTTCGTACATCCCGACCACTTGGAACAATTCTTCGCACCTTTCTCGCCGCTTGCTGTTCTTATTCATTACCCTTGCACTAACATGCGGCCCGACATTCTACATTGCCATCGCGGAAAGTAGCTCTAATGGGACAACGAGTTCGCTTTCCTTGATCCTCGGTATCGTGCAGTTCTTCATTTCGGTTGTGGCTACGCTCCTTTTCGCTACTATGCCCTCTGGACGCATGTTTGGGGACAGAGTCGCCGGCAAGTCAAGGAAATACCTTGCCAGTCAGACTTTCACCGCTTCGTATCCTGCGCTGGCTATGGGACCGCGCATGGCCTCTATCGCACTTTGGACACTCGTCTTTGGTTGCAAAGCCACAGAATCCTATTTCTTCCTCACGCTTTCGTTCCGGGATCCCATTGCTGTGATGGTGGGGATGAAGATCCAGAATTGTGGCGAGAAGTACTTCGGTTCCAGTCTGTGCACTAACCAGGCAGCGTTCACGCTGGCCATCATGTATGTGATGGATCTGGTGCTGTTTTTCCTCGATACCTTCCTATGGTACATCATCTGGAATACAGTCTTCAGTATAGCGCGGTCGTTTATGCTTGGGCTGTCGATATGGACTCCATGGAAAGATATCTACACCAGGTTGCCAAAACGGATCTACGCGAAGCTGCTTGCGACGAGGGATATGGAGGTCAAGTATAAGCCCAAGGTCAGTTTTCTGCGATCGTTGTGTGAAGATGATTCAAACGTTCCCTGTCACAGGTGTTGGTCTCACAAATTTGGAATGCCATTATCATTTCTATGTATCGCGAGCACTTGCTTTCCATTGAGCACGTGCAGAAGCTGTTGTACCACCAGGTTGACACGGGGCATGATGGCAAACGCAGTCTGCGTGCTCCACCATTCTTCATTTCCCAGAGCGATAAGAGCTTCAAGGGCGAGTTCTTCCCTGCGGGAAGTGAGGCCGAGCGGCGGATCTCGTTCTTTGCGCAGTCGCTCACGACCGCTGTTCCGGAGCCACTGCCTGTGGATGCTATGCCCTCGTTCACGGTCCTAACACCCCATTACAATGAGAAGGTTTGTTGTTCAGTTACGTCAACCCGAAAATATGCCGAAGATTTATCTCTAGATTCTATTGTCACTGAGGGAAATTATCCGAGAAGAAGATCAGAATGCCCGCGTCACGCTCCTCGAGTACCTGAAGCAGCTCCACCCCGTTGAATGGGACAATTTCGTCAAAGATACCAAGATCTTAGCTGAGGAATCTGCTATGTTCAACGGCACGACTGGTTTCGGTACGGATGAGAAGGGTCAATCAAAGATGGATGACCTACCCTTCTACTGCATCGGTTTCAAGAGCGCCGCCCCCGAGTTCACTCTGCGGACCCGTATATGGGCTTCGCTGCGCGCGCAGACGCTTTACCGTACGGTCTCTGGTATGATGAACTACGCCAAGGCAATCAAGTTGCTCTACCGCGTGGAAAACCCTGAGGTCGTGCAGTTATTCGGTGCCAACACGGACAAACTGGAGCGCGAGCTTGAGCGCATGGCCCGACGCAAGTTCAAGTTCGTCGTCTCGATGCAGCGGTACTCCAAATTCAACAAGGAGGAGCACGAGAACGCCGAGTTCTTGTTGCGCGCTTACCCGGATCTCCAAATTGCGTACCTTGATGAGGAGCCACCGCGCAAGGAGGGTGGGGACCCCCGGTTGTTCTCTGCGCTTATCGACGGCCACTCTGAATTCATCCCCGAGACTGGTCGTCGTCGGCCTAACTTCCGTATTGAGCTCCCTGGTAACCCCATTCTCGGTGACGGCAAGTCGGACAACCAGAATCACGCGATCATTTTCTACCGTGGCGAATACTTGCAGCTCATCGATGCTAACCAGGATAACTATTTGGAAGAGTGTCTCAAGATCCGCAACATCTTGGGTGAGTTCGAGGAATTCTCGGTGCCTACTCAGAGTCCGTACGCACAGTACGGTCACAAAGAGTTCAAGAAGAGCCCCGTGGCTATCGTCGGTGCTCGCGAGTACATCTTCTCGGAGAACATTGGTATTCTTGGTGATCTCGCTGCTGGCAAGGAGCAGACATTCGGTACACTCTCTGCTCGTGCTTGGGCATGGGTCGGTGGAAAGCTTCACTATGGACATCCTGACTTCCTAAATGCGCTCTACATGAACACTCGTGGTGGTATTTCGAAGGCACAGAAGGGTCTGCACCTCAACGAGGACATCTATGCCGGCATGACTGCTGTTGGTCGTGGTGGTCGTATCAAGCATACCGAGTACTACCAATGTGGGAAAGGTCGTGACCTTGGCTTTGGTACCATTCTCAATTTCCAGACGAAAATCGGTACTGGTATGGGGGAGCAGATGCTCAGTCGGGAGTACTATTACATGGGCACGCAGCTGCCTATAGATCGCTTCCTCACGTTCTACTATGGCCACCCTGGTTTCCACATTAACAATATGTTGGTCATTTTGGCCGTTCAGTGCTTCATTGTGACCAGTGAGTTTCTCTTATGGCTGTGCTCGAGTTGCAGTTGACCGTGTTTTGCAGTGGTGTTCTTGGGAACGCTGAATTCGTCGATCTTGGTTTGCCAGTACTCCGCCACCGGCAATCTTCTACCTGGCATGGATGGCTGCTATAACTTAACGCCCGTATTTGACTGGATCCAGCGTTGCATCATCAGTATCTTCTTGGTGTTTATGATTTCCTTCTTACCGTTGTTCATTCAGGGTATGTATGATCTCCTCTTTAGTCAGGTCTGGGTCTAACACCTGTACAGAGCTGGTGGAACGTGGAACTGGCCGCGCCATTATTCGTCTTGGAAAGCAGTTCATGTCCCTCTCCCCTGTCTTTGAGGTGTTTTCTACCCAGATCTACACGCACTCTATCATCAGCAACTTGACATTTGGTGGTGCTCGATACATCGCGACAGGACGTGGTTTCGCAACTACCCGTATCTCGTTCAGTATCCTCTTCTCTCGCTTTGCCGGACCGAGCATTTACCTGGGTATGAGGACCTTGATCAGCCTGCTCTATGTCACCATGGCACTTTGGACGCCATACTTGATCTATTTCTGGATCTCAATTCTTGCTCTTTGCGTCGCTCCTTTCTTGTTCAACCCACACCAGTTCGCGTTCGCAGACTTTGTGATTGATTATAGGTCTGTTGATTCCTTTGTTTGCGTTATCTTTTTACTGACGATACGCTGCAGGGAATTCTTGAGATGGATGTCTCGTGGAAATTCGCGGTCGCATAACAACTCTTGGATTGGTTACTGTCGTCTGTCCAGGACGATGATCACTGGCTACAAGAAGAAGAAGCTTGGTCTCCCTTCGGAGAAGCTGTCTGGTGATGTACCGCGGGCCGGCTGGAGAGCGGTCATCTTCTCGGAGGTCATCTTCCCCATTGTGATGGCCGCGATGTTTGTCATTGCCTACATATTCGTCAAGTCCTTCCCGGATTCGACAGGCAAACTTCCACCAAATCCGTTGATCCGAATCTTAATTATTGCCATTGGTCCGATAGTCTGGAATGCTGCAGTCCTCCTCGTGCAGTTCCTTATCTCCATCTTCCTTGGGCCGATGATGGACCCCACGTTCCCAAAATTCGGATCCGTCATGGCCACTACAACTCACATTCTTGGTGTTGTGGGTATGTTGGGCTTCTTTGAGTTCTTGGTGAGTGTATGCGGTATGGCTATCATCACGTTGTTCTAACTCGGTCCGCTCTGAAGTGGTTCCTTGAGACCTGGGATGCATCCCATGCAGTCCTTGGCATTATCGCGGTCATCGCTATACAGCGTGCCATTCACAAGATTCTCATCGCCGTCTTCCTATCGCGTGAGTTCAAGCATGACGAGACGAACCGTGCGTGGTGGACAGGACGTTGGTATGGACGTAATCTTGGCGCCCATGTCATGTCGCAGCCCGCCCGTGAATTCGTGGTCAAGATCATCGAGTTGTCGCTGTGGAGCTCTGATCTGCTCATTGGCCACTTCCTGTTATTTATGTTGACCCCGCCCATTCTTCTCCCTTATGCTGATCGTTTGCATGCGATGCTGCTTTGTGAGTACTTTCGCTGCAACGTTCTTCTGGTCATATTGATAGGATGTCTACAGTCTGGTTGCGGCCATCCAAGCAGATTCGCGCTCCTCTATACACACTGAAGCAGAAAAAGCAGCGCCGCTGGATTGTGAGTGCTTTCAAGCCTTCATATGTAGTCAGCATACTCATACATGTCCCAGATCATCAAATATGGCACTGTCTATGTTATCGTCATTCTCATCTTCACAGCACTGATCGTCCTTCGTAAGTCGTTACTACCGCCTCTCCATTTATTGTTATTGATTGTCTTCTTTAGCTGCCGTCTTCCGCAATAGAATTCACTTGGCCTGCAGCCTATGCAATAATCTGTAATGAATTCCATGTCCCACTTACATCACCCGCATTTTAGACTATCCACCATTACTTGTAGTGCCTTTTCCTGATCCCCCTACCTTGTCTCGTTCCGCCCGCTGGACATTCATGTGAACACTGTCAATATGTCTAATTTTGACGTCGTCGTCAGACCACCTCCTACAGCCATGGACATTACATATTGGGTGTAATGTACGGATACGAATTTTCACGAACTTTTTTCGTAAATTACATTGCGTTTGGGTAGCACTTATTGAACTATAAGTATTTTGCTCTTCGAATTCGAGAGTCTCTTGTCATCCGAGTTTTTTGCAACGACACTACATAAGCTGACATCAATTCCAGTTAGGCTCATCGGATACCAAGTCTGAGCCTGACTTTAATTACCACGGACAAAGTAGTGCGGGTGTACTTCAAGTTATCCGCAATATACTACCAGATAGTTGTCAATGTTGAAAATGGAACGGTGTTACAATGCATGATGCAGCTTGTCTATGGAGACTTGGTCACGAGAACAGGACCAGTTCCAAGTTCAAACTGAAAACTTTCGCAGTGGCAAAGGCGCGCGCATTGCATGTCAAATGCAAATCAATTAGTCGTAAAAGTCGTTAACTACCATCAAGTAATCATGTTCTAGTCCTTCAACCCTCAAAAAAGTCATTATAGGAAGTACACCCTTAGTCTAGATCAACCATTCGAGCATTTATCTGAGCCAGGACCTGTCGGAGCTCCTCCGGGCTGAGGACATGGGCATTCTTAGGGTCCGGGTCGTATGCAGAGCGCTTGATAGAGATGCCATCTGATCCGCCCAAGGCACCCCCCAAAAGTTGGGCGAGGATGCCTTCAGCGCTAGAGATGACGCTGCGTCCAGATTTCACCACAGGTTTGGGAAGTGGATGGTGCTTCAGAGTTGAAGGGTTTGGTGGGGGGGCTGACGGGGGGGTTGGTGGGCGAGTTGGTGGGCGGGTTGGTGGGGGGTGTGGTGGAGATCTTCCACGTTCTTCGAACTGCGATGTTGCGCCGTCCAAGAGTGTGGTGAGATCAACTCCATCGAAAGTTTGGTCAAGCTCCCGCTTCAAGGTGCTATTACCGCCATCCAAGGCGCCAACAACCGCAGCTCCACCTGCTCCGATACTACCGACATTCCCAAGGGTCTTCAACCAGGTTGTGACACTGGCGGGGATTTTGAGAGCGCGCTCGTCGAACTCTGTCTCCTCGCGCTTGCTGCTAGATCCTTCAATGTTACCCCAGATATTGGCGATACCCCCACCGATGGTGGCCACGTGAGCGGCCTTCTCGAGTGCGCTCTCGGTGCTAGGTGATATCTCAGGGAGCTTGAGGCGCTTGTCAATGGTAGACCCGGAGCCACTGAGGCCTAAAGATTCAAGAAGGCTTTGGTAGTCATCAGGGGATAAATCTCTCTTGACGACACTGTCGAATGCTGATTCAATGACCTGAAGAATGTCTGAGCTGACGGCACGTGCATGGGCCGCATGACCGGGGTGGTTGTGGTGGGGACCGCGGTGACCAGGGTGGTCAGACGTGACAGCACGTGCATGGGCTGCATGATCAGGGTGCGCGTGGTGGTGACCGGGGTGACCGGGGTGGTCAGGCGTGACGGCACGCGCATGGGCTGCATGATCAGGGTGCGCGTGGTGGTGACCGGGGTGGTCAGGCGTGACGGCACGCGCATGGGCTGCATGATCAGGGTGCGCGTGGTGGTGACCGGAGTGACCGGGGTGGTCAGGCGTGACGGCACGCGCATGGGCTGCATGATCAGGGTGCGCGTGGTGGGGACCGGGGTGACCGGGGCGGCCAGATGTGACGGCACGCGCATGGGCTGCATGATCAGGGTGCGCATGGTGGTGACCGGGGTGATCAGACTTGACAGCACGTGCATGGGCTGCATGATCAGGGTGACCGTGGTGGGGACCGGGTCGGTGAAGACTGTAAGTGTAATTAGTGGGTCTGCTAAATGACTGGTTGAAAGAGACATACACGAGAGGAGTAGCGAGACCAGGAGTGCTTGACACGACGACAGCAAGAGCGACGAGGGTAGCGAAGCGCATGACGTGTAATGAGAGGTGTCGTAAAACGTTGAAAATAAGAGGTAGAACGAAAAGACGTGAATACGAAAATGTCAAATAAGTAGAATGAGAGTGTACGAAGGTTGAAAAGTAGGCTACAGGGTAATGGTATTAGTAGATGGCATTCGGGAGGTAGAGAACAACTTACTGCCTGCACCTGGGTGAGCCGTGAAAGTGAAGAGAAGGAGAGGGCTAGAGAGTTAGCAGTTGACATGCGTGCTTTTTAAGAGGATACGACCGCGGGTGGTACCTCCTTCCGTTGATGCAGTACGTGTTTCAGTGATTAGTGACCCCTCGAAACTCACCTGTGCTGCGGTGAAACGCCTCCCTGGAATCCCGCCGGGTGATGAAGGTGATCTTTAAATGGTTCCTTCGTCTGCATTTTAAGGTTGATGATACAAGGCAGAATACAAAGTACAGACGGAACTTTCGATAACATTGATGACCACTAACACCCGCCAGCAGTCCACAAGGCAAGAAGTCCCTGTGTACCCCAGTAAGTTACAAGGGAAGAATAAGTGGTTTAAGCTTAAGGTGACCCACCGTCTCCACATTTCTAAATAGCTATGCAGAGGACCTACGGGGATGATAGATCTCAGGCGTAGTCAGCGCTGAGTTGCAAAGCGCATCAACCCGGTAGGCAGATGAAAGGCAAGTAAACCTGGTTGGTGTCATGTTGTCCGTTTCTAAGCAGGAGAGCGTGTACCTTTTGAAATTGCGAGGGGCCATCAACCCTACGTTATCCATCCATCGTAAGATACGACATCAAGATCAAAAGGATACGTACCATTCTGCATCATTAATATTCGATCGGTAACGTTGTCGATAATATTGCGCACAACACTTCCAACATACACTGCAAGATAAAGCGTGATATATCATGATGATATCCGATGCTCAGATTCTATCTGCACTCCGTGTTATGCCGCAGGATGGCACAAACAACGGTCAGGTGGTATGTGCCACTTCACGATCTGAACTTGAAGTACGCCTGCGTATTCCCAAACTCATTAAACTCACACCAATTCCGCGGATCATGTTAGGCTGAATCATCGGGTCAAGGAGGATCATCTTATGAGTAGTGACTAGTGATGTCTCAATTGCATTAAGTTATTACCCAGGAAAAGAAAAGAGGCACCTTCAGGTTTTTCATGGGCACATTTGCAATAATTCGCAGCAATCATGTTCCGGTATGAGCGTCATCAGTATGGTGAATACGCGTCGCACCATAACAATGCACCGCCCGAAAGACCAGAAGGCAACCCCATTTCCCCCGCACAAACAACATTACGGATGATCGAGTTTGTCGTGCCCTGAACTGCGGGAGCAGTCTATATGAATATGCCATCCGTCGTTGCGGAGGAAGATGATACGAAGTACCTACTCAGGCTTACGCCTTTCGGATGGCAAGAAAGTCATTACACTGGTGGCGGTCTGTATAAACTGGAGGTGGCATTACAAATTACATAATATCGTAGCGGCCAAATTCGTTAGGCCATATATCCATGCTAGCGTCCTTCGACGAATATTTTTGATCTTCACGTGTTCGCATACACTTATACACGAGAGGGAAGCAAGAAGTTCCTCCTGCCGAAATCATACGACCGTGACCTTGCAGAAGTATATGCCTTGGGCCCATGACTCGTATTTTTGCATGATGCCTCACTTTATTTAGCATCATGATAGTGCTGAGATGGTGATTTCCGCTGATTGCACCCTCATGATCATTGACGAGAAAGTCGTGAGTATCGAACACTTCTATCTTGCAGGTACTAGATTCGTGACCAGCCGCCTCACACACCTGGGGAGTGACGAGTTGGCCAAGGAAGTGATATACCGCAGGGCGCAATAGGAAGACTCGTACACCTTACTATCCAGTCCCACACTCGCTCCTTGGTTTATCGCTCAAGCACGTCTTTTCTTAGTGCATGGACCATCTTCGTTGCGGCGTGCGTTTTAAAAGCAAGAATGTAGGTGGTGTGCCCCCCCAATCAGATTGGAAGCACAAGCGCGCTACAATGCCCAGTTTGACGACCCCACAGCCTCCAAGATATGTCCCTGCATCACCTACTAAGGAGAATCATGAGTGATCGGACATGACCTTACATATGCTCGCCTAATCCATCCATCATATCCAGTCAAGTATGCAGATCTTGCCATCATCGACCTTTCTAAAGCAGCTACCACGGAAGGTCGGGCAGAACTAGCGGTTGAATTCAGAACAGCTTTGACTATCATCACGTTGTTCTAACTCGGTCCGCTCTGAAGTGGTTCCCTGAGACTTGGGATGCGTCCCATGCAGTCCTTGGCATTATCGTGGTCATCGCTATCCAGCGTGCCGTACACAAGATTCCTATCGCGTGAGTTCAAGCATGACGAGACGAACCGTGCATGGTGGACAGGACGCTGGTATGGACGTAATCTTGGCGCTCACTTCATGTCGCAACCCGCCCGTGAATTCGTGATCAAGATCATCGAGTTGTCGCTGTGGAGCTCTGATCTGCTCATTGGCCACTTCCTGTTATTTATGTTGACCCCGCCCATTCTTCTCCCTTATGTTGATCGTTTGCACGCAATGCTGCTTTGTGAGTACTTTCGCTGCAACGTTCTTCTGGTCGTACTGATGGGATATCTACAGTCTGGTTACGGCCATCCAAGCAGATTCTCGCTCCTCTATACACACTGAAGCAGAAAAAGCAGCGCCGCTGGATTGTGAGTGCTTTCAAGCCTTCATAGGTAGGCAGCATACTCATACATGTCCCAGATCATCAAATATGGCACTGTCTACTATTTTTTTTGCAACGACACTACGTAGTAAGCCATCAATTCCAGTTAGGCTCATGGGATACCAAGCCTGATTTTAATTACCAAGTAGTGCGGGTGTACTTATCCGCAATATACTACCGGATAGTCGTCAATGTTGAAAATGGAACATTATTGCAATGCATGATGCAGCTTGTCTATGGAGACTTGGTCACGAGAACAGGACCAGTTCCAAGTTCAAACTGAAAACTTTCGCAGTGGCAAAGGCACGCGCATTGCATGTCAAATGCAAATGAATTAGTCGTAAAAGTCGTTAACTACCATCAAGTAATCTAGTTCTAGTCCTTCAACCCTCAAAAAAAGTCATTATAACAAGCACACCCTTAGTCTAGATCAACCATCCGAGCATTTATGTGAGCCAAGACCTGTCGGAGCTCCTCCGGGATGATGACATGGGCATTGTTAGGGTCCGGGTTGTATGCAGAGCGCTTGATGGAGATGCCACCTGATCCGCCCAAGGCACCCCCCAGAAGTTGGGCGAGGATGCCTTCAGCGCTAGAGATGATGCTGCGCTCGGATATCAAGGATGGGACTCGGAGGGGATTCAAATCGATGGCCTGGTGTTCGTTCACCCACTCCCCCAGGGTCATGTTACCGTGGAGGCCAAATTCACGCTTGGAGGTGGTGCTGGTGCTGCTGGAGCTTGGATCAAGGGCAGACCACAGCGTGGCAAGAGTACCCGCTACACTTGCGCCAGTAGCTACCTTCCCTAAAGCACTTTCAAAGCCAGAGACTTCGGAACTAGAAACACTGCGGTCTTCGAACTGCGGTGCTACTCCGTTCAAGAGTGTAGTGAGATCAACTTCATCGGAAGTCTCCCGTTTCATATTGCTGTTGCTACCGCTATCCACGGCACCCACAACCGCAGCACCACCTGCTCCGATACTACCGACATGCCCAAGGGTCTTCAACCAGGTTGTGACACTGGCGGGGATTTTGAGAGCGCGTTCGTCGAATGTTGGGATGGTTTCAACGAAATCGGGCTTCTCCAGGCCAATGCCATAAGCGTCCGTGTCCACTTCGCGCAAGGTGATGTTAAAGGCAGAGAGTAGTGACGAACCAGCACTTAAGGCACCGACTCCACTGGCGACCTTGTGTAGGATATCTCCCCCGCCAGAGCTTTGGGAAGTAGATGGTGTTTCAGGGCTGGAGGGTTTGGTGGCGGGTTCGGCAGGGGGTTTGGCGGAGACTTTTCCACGTTCTTCGAACTGCGATGTTGCGCCGTTCAAGAGTGTGGTGAGATCAACTCCATCGAAAGCTTGGTCGAGCTCCCGCTTCAAGGTGACGTTAAAGGCAGAGAGTATTGATGTACCAGCTGATAAGGCACCGAGTCCACTGGCGACCTTGCCTAGGATATCTCCCCCGCCAGAGGTTTGGGAAGTAGATGGTGTTTCAGGGCTGGAGGGTTTGACGGAGGGTTCGGCAGGGGGTTTGACGGAGACTTTTCCACGTTCTTCGAACTGCGATGTTGCGCCGTTCAAGAGTGCGGTGAGATCAACTCCGTCGAAAGCTTGGTCAAGCTCCCGCTTCAAGGTGCTGTTGCTATCCAAGGCGCCAACAACCGCAGCTCCACCTGCTCCTATACTACCGATGTTCCCAAGGTTCTTAAACCAGCTTGCAACACTG
>Ga0153976_1000148_pt1 | contig 21805 bp, 34 predicted proteins | sample TSGA060MetaG_FD_104717 | JGI IMG/M metagenome (GOLD analysis project Ga0153976, IMG submission 104717) | Attine ant fungus gardens microbial communities from Georgia, USA - TSGA060 MetaG | ecosystem: Host-associated > Fungi > Mycelium > Unclassified | place: USA: Georgia, Yuchi Wildlife... | reverse complement strand
ACAATCGAAGCAGGTGAAATGTGGCGTTCTTCCTTCGTACATAATCCACCAGATGGTCCTGATCTTTGTATCAGTTCAGCCATCGACTAATCAATCTTGGCACGTACTTTCCAACAAGGAATGCGCTGAAGAAAGCACCGGGTCTACTGTGACAAAGTCAAAAATCCGCTGAGTATACCGATTCTGCTCATGATGTCAACATGGCACAAAAGGCACAATGCATATATATATAACTCTCACCACCAATCGTTTCCAGGGTTTGCTGGTGATTTTTTTCATTGGTGTCAATAACTTAGGTCAAAAAGAACCAGAGTAAAACATACGTGCGCAGACATGGGTTCTCCAAGTTTGAGCTTCCCGGGCTTACCTTCAACACTTCCTCAGGGACAGGCCAAGCAACCGGGCAATGTCTGAGCACCTCAGGTCGTCAGTATGAATCTGTAGCATAGCCTTGTACCCGTTACGCTTTTCTCGCCCTGTCGGATCCAGGTTGGAAACACATTCGAGAAAGACGCTAAGTTACATATCATTATATGCAGCGTCCGGATTGGAATAACAAACCAATGGAAGAAATGACAAAAAAACAAGCAGGTCAAGTTCTAGTGTTCGTGCTCGAGCGATATTGGAGGTAGATTCTATGCACTGGATGCTTCAAGTGATAGAGAGTAGGTATAATGACAATGACATCACTTCACATGCTATCGTGTCACACAATCAATCATTTTCTGGCGTTGTAGTATAAATACTCTGGACCGATAGGTTCTGACACCATTGCAGTTGGCTCTGTAACAATTCATAACTGTAATGACCCCCATACTCTGTCGTAATCCCATTGCCCAGGTCAATTTTGAGGCATCTAAACTTCTCTCATAACCCATACTCAAAACCCATGGCATAGATCTCCTCCCTACTTCTATTTCTTACAATTGCGACTTCTTTCCTATTTTCATTTTATGTTTATGAAGTAGTCAGTAGACTACCGCGGACTGTGTACGTGCACCGCGTAATAAATTGTTGAACCAAGGCTTACGCTGATCATGAGCTAAGCCATCTATGACCGAGCAGCTCGCCTGCAGACAACCTGTCACACAGCTTGAATAACAACGTTGACCGAAGAAAGTCGACGAGGTTTACTCCATCAGCGTTATTACACTGTATCATTTGAGGGCGAGTTCTAAGCTTACTACGCCGCCGACCCTGATGTGCAGTCGTCCTGACTTGGACATTAGTAACATACCAGATGAGGGGCAAGTTTACGGACCCTCATCTTCCAGAATATAGTCTTTCAATCGCTCTGCCTCTTTGTAATAGGAAAAATCAAAGTCTTCTCCGACAGTTCCCAGCATATTCCCATTGCAGTTCATGGAGACCCCGTTCGTGCATTGAAGAGCCATCTACCAGTGAGGAAGTCGAATATCTGTCACAACTTCAGCGTTGAATGATTCTGGCATTAAAACACATACAAGGCATCCAAGGTTCCACTTGTTCCCCACTCACTACCAAGTATGCCCTCAGGGGCACGTAGGGCATAACTGGATCTCATCGGTGTGATACCCATCTACAAACGCGGCTGTAAGTAGGTGGGGTATACTGTCACAGTTTCTTAGTTGCACACTTACCTGTACCGTAATCCGTCAGCAAAACATCAAACTTCGGTACCTGGTTTAGATCGGCAAGCTCTGCAGGTGTAGATACAGCCAAAGGCTTCGACAGGATAGCATTTTCCGGGGATGTTTTATGATTTCTGGGTGTAGCCTGAGCTGCTGCGAACTCGCTACCGTAGATGAACTTGTCAATCTCAATATTATTTCGAGAGATCAGAAGGCTGGAGTGTCACCTGTATGTATTACACAACATGGACTGTGAAGAAAATCAAGAGCCTTGAGCAATTGTCTTGATACATGTTTTACAACTGGAATAGGTTATTTCTTATCGTGATCGAAAAGAGCGGGGAAGATTCCTAATGCCTAATGAACAAAGCAAAGATGACGACCATGAACGCTATCAAGTTGGAAGCTTTCTTGCATAGTCAAAATGTGTCTGCATCCTGGATGATTTATTATCCTCGTCTGCTCAGCGATACGCTGAGGGACACTGAACTCATCAAGAACGTGCCAGGTGACATAGGCTGTCCTGATCGCAAAGAATCCAGACTCTGCTCTGGAAGAAAAACAGGAAGTCATTAGACGCTTATGGACATTGTATTTAATCTCTCACTTGACGTTGCGAGCAAGCCACACATTTGAGTGATGACCCCGCCCAAGTTTGCAAATGACTATGTATCTGGAATTGAGAATGGCACTAAGGGATGCATCGTAGAAGCCACCATGACGATCCACAGGAATGTCTAGAGGTTCCTCAGGCCAACGCATTTCGACAGGTTGCCTGGCTTTAGTGCACAGAGATCGGAAAAAGGGCAAAACAGATTTGCAAAAGCGTATTTTGTGGAAGTGATGCGTCGAGCAGTTATAAACCTCAGAGACGGAATTTTTGTTTGAAATGATGAAACCTGAATAGTTTTACACAGTCTGAGTGGAGGCAATTGAAGCAGTATCATACTGCAGGGTTAGACAAAAGAGCCCAAGAACCATGTCTGGAGATTTCAAAAGCCCTAAATCAACCATAAGAATGTGCATGTGAAATTACAAAGATTTGTATCACTCCATCACATGCTACGGCGTGACACTACAGGTTCAGCCTAATATTTCAGCCAGGAGTGGCCGTATCTTGGGCGTCTTTCAACTCTTCATCCGTAGAATTCGGTACTCCTAAGAGTTTATTAAGTATGACTCGCAGATCATCATTGGAATGAGATGCCTTCGGTCAAAGTGATCTGAGACCTTGCTACGATATTATATTGTTATGCCTTACCAAAAACCTCAGATATTGCAGGCCGTGCACCGTATGAACCTTGTTTCGTGAGATACAGATGGGTTTTGGTTGTACCGTAACATTCAGGACCTCATGCCACAACCATTGTCCCAGGTAAGAAGAACTCAACGTAACGATATTTTATGCAAAGGACCGATCTGTGCTTCACAGTCGTCCAGTTCGCATCATCTGCCCGAGCAATCGTGTCAACATGACTTCATGCATCACTGATGGGGTCACAACTTTAGTTACATTCTCACACTATCTCTGGTAATGCTGTCTTTGAAGATGAATTAGAGCAGATGATATAGATGAGAAGCATGTTAAGATGAGGAAAAACAATTCAGAAGTGAATTGCTTTTCACACATTTAGTGTGGAATTAGTGCCTGCGATAAGGCATTACCTTAGTGGTCAAGACGCAGTTCGAACTCCTGCCCCACTGCTTCCGCGGTCAGTAGTGTGCCCTTACGAACTCGGCTATCTCGCCAACACAAATCTGTCAACTTTCTCCCACACAACACTTCAAATTGACTATAATTGTCATGCAATGGAAAACATGCTTTTGATGCAATGTAGATATATCCCTACACTCGAACAGAGCTAACACTACAGTCCAATGAACTAGAGAATTCAGCCTCACAATCAATAAATAAATATGCCACAAGATCATGGACCTTGAACAAGCTCAGTTGACGGTAACTGACAGTGTGAATTGACAACTGCTATGGATCATGACAAAGCTGCTGTACTTATAACATAGATATAGCAAATTTCAGGATCATTGCGTCATTTCACATTAGAGGATGAGTACACAACTCATGTCATTGTGATTGTGCCAAGGAATATCAAACGGTTCCAGGAAAAGACTCCTATCATCTGAAAATTGTGGTGCTTCACGGTAACTCGATTACTCAAGAGTTCAGGCACCCATCCTGATACAAGCCAGCTATTCATCATTCTTGAACTTCCACGAAATTCGCTGTATAATCGTGAGATAGTTAGGGACCACTTTACTCTACCTTCAAGGTCGATACGCACCAGGGAAAAATCCAACATGCCCTGTCAAAGTCCTGCCTTGCCACCAATCTTCGGAGACTGCATCAATGTCAAAAATTTTGTCAGCCTCCCTGAAACTGATCTCGTTATCCTCAACGGCATCATAACTAGACGAGCTCAATCAATATTGATGCATAGATACAGCATTAACCACGTACTCGTAGAGCGCAATTGCCGTGATACCCATATCTTGCTGAGGTGGAGGTGATTCAGGAGGTGCCTGCGGTGCAGCTGGTGCCTGTAGTTAAATGCATAATTAGAAATATTCTTATCATTTTTGAATTATACCCACTGGTGGAGCAGGAGGGGGCGGAGGGGGTGGTGGTACAGTGTCCTCTTGTTCTCCCGGTAAAGAAACAAGTTCCACATAATTGGCTGTATCGTAAACATGGTCGGAGGTGACAACACCAAGAGAACATGGAGAGACGTACAGGGGAAAAGACCACTCTTGCCTCCGGATCCAATGCCAGTCCACCAACCTTCATCTACTTCTTCGATTTGTTCAATGTATTCGCCTTCAACAAGGTTTATTTCATTATCCTCAGTAGCCTATCTCAGAAAATTAGTCATCAAACACACCCAAGACACGGCCTACATACTTCATAGTCATATAGTACGAGTGCTACCACTTGCCCGACTGGAGGAGCTTGAGGTTCAGCTTCGGACTCTGGCTCTGGCTCTGGCTCGTATCGCTAGAGATCAAGGATAAGAAAGTTTCACATAACGAGGCTGTCTACTTACTTGGCCCAACGGACCAGGTGCCGGAGGCGGAGGAGTGTCCTCGACGTTGGCGACTTTAGGTAGCGGAGGTGGAAGAGGAGGCGGAGGAGGCGGAGGAGGCGGTGGTGGCGGTGGAGGAGAAGCTGGTGCTACCTCCTCTTCTTCCTCAATCTGTTGTGAACGATAGGGAGCAGGTGGTGGTGGTGGTGGTGGTGGAGGAGGAGGAGGAGGAGGAGGAGGCGGAGGTGGCGGAGAAGAAGTTGGAGATCTGGTTGAACCCTCGGGATCTGAGTCTTCGGGTAGACATTTGGGCGTCTCAGGAGCTGGAGTGTCATTGATAGCAGGTACTGGTTTGCCTCTGGCACGCAGATGTTGCTGTAATTGTTCTGCAAATGAACCTGGGGGTGCGGCCAACTCAACGTCCGAAGCAATAGAAGTTGGCTGAGTGTCATCTGTGTCAGTCACGAGACTACTCTTATTGGATAGAGGAACGTCGCTATCATCATCATGGAGACCAGGAGATGACGAGCGATCCGTGCTGCGAAGGCTGGCGTTATCAAATTTAGAGAGCATAAGATTTGGAGCTTTAGAAGGAGTTTCGAGGAGAACAGGTTTGTCGGTACGACGAGGCGAACCTCTAATACTCCGCATGCTATTCAGTGAACCAAGCTGAGGTGAATACTGACTTGACAATCAATACTAGGAATAATGATCTGTTGAGGCCACAAACCATTTTAGCGCCTTCTGCCATTTGTTGTTGAATCTGCTCTTGGGCATCCTCTTCCTCAGCATCCATGAACTGTGAAACCCGTCCAGTCTCGTCAACTATCTGAGTCAACGGTTTTCTTGATGACTTCCTCTTGCCTGTACTACCTGGTGGTCGAGAACGTCGTAGGCTTGCAGATTTACCAGGCGTCGAGTCTGGGTCTTCCTCTTCTTCCTCTTCTTCGTCCACTGTCCCGTTCGCTCCACTTTTCTTTTTCTTTGAGCGTCCCTCAAGAATGTTGATGGTTCGTCGTCTTTGAAAAGTTTTCTCTAAATCTTGAATAAATGCCTTCTGATCAGTCGAGCCGTTTTCCACCAAAGCTTCGACCCCAATCTCCTTGAGCATCCTGAAAAGCTCCATGATCTGCATTTCTAGCTGTGCAATTCGTTCTTCATACTCAAGTTTCTGCGCTGCCAATTGCCCTTGGAGCCGTGAAGCAGTCTCACGAGAGTTTTTAAGCTTTTCCTCCTGCTGGGTCAATTGGATCTTCAAATTGCCTATGAGACCCTCCTCTCCGAGAGAAATTTGGTGTTCTAATGTTTCCTTCTCTACCTTCAGGTGCATAGCTAGGGTCTTAGCCTCATCAGCATCGGTTCGCAAGCGATCCACCTCATTGGACTGTGCGATGATCCTTTCCACAGAATGGCCAAACCTATGCTCTGCACTCCCTAGCTTCTTGTCCATCACCACATCGGTCACAAGTGAATCGAGAAACTGGTAGTAATGTACCATTAATTGACCCTCTTCTCGAATAAGGAGCATATGTTGCATTATCGACAAGAGGTAATCCTCTGCCTTAGTATCTTTTATCCTGGCAAAGACAGCGTTATAAATATCCTGCAGATTTGTGAAGCTTCCGAGAATCTGTTGATCGAGACGCTCCTGGAGTTTTTGCTCGTCTTCTGCCAACATCTGCTGCAGGATCTCAAGTTGTTTAGTGATATCGGAAACACCAAAGGACTCGCAAGCAGCCAAAATGTCCCTTAGACCCGCCATCTCCATCTGAGCTCGATGATGCACTCGTAGGTCTACGTCGTCTAAGAAGCGGAGAATGCAAGAGATGATGTAAAAATTGGCAAGCTACAACTCCTGTTAAGCATGACTTTGGGAGGATCAACCCAAACTCACAGTATACTCATTTAAAGAACTTTCAGCCCCTGCCCGCTTCACATCTTCACTGGCGCCAACAAGACTACCCATCTTGCCTCTGCCGGACAAGGATGCTGATAGTGATTTGAACCAGTAATCATAGCACCCTGTGCCTTCATTGTTCGCCTGACTAAGAGCTTCAAGGGCAGAGATGACAGGGTGTAATCCATCACTATATATGAACCCAACGAGGATCTCAAGAATATTCTTTCGAGTGGGTATATAGGGCGTGTTGAGAGATGAGGCAATCTGGGCGACTACTTGGGAATGCGATAATGCTTCGTCTGCGGCAAACTGACTCAAAGCGTTAGGCAGACCAGACTACTTGAGGACCAGACGCACTGCGTTATTAAAAAGGTTCCGCAGAACTTTGACAATTTCGTATTCCAAAGTTATATCAGCCTCACGCCTAGATGAACCTTTCCTGCTGATCTGCGACAATGCATTTGCGAGAACTGAAGTGCCTTGAAGCTCTACGAACGCTTTAACCCAGCTTAAAAGAATCAGGGATATTCGCAAGCCTTTGGAACAGCAGAAAATACCTCATTTCATTGCTCCGCAATGAGACTCCAAGGCTCTGTACCTGCTTTGCCGTAATTGTTTTGTCTACGAACTTCTTCAGATACCACTCTGGCGAGTCCGGCATAACATTAGTTGATTGTCCTGAGTCTTTGTGCCTTCTCGATTGTTGTTCCTTCTGCTTTTCTTTACCCCAGCGGATATGCTCGTCATTGTAGACCAAGTGCCATTTCTGGTCGACGGTCAAATCGCGGGGGAGGTCTGGGAAGTCCCTCGTACGTTTGACAATCTCGAATAGAGCTTCAATTTCTGCATCTGTTTCTGGACGGGGGAAACTGAAAGTATCGCCGGATAAAGGAAATCGGTGGTACAGCTGGGAGATAGAATGATGATGGTGGTGTGTTGACCCCCCCTCAGAAGAAACGGAAGCAGCATAACGAGAGCTGCGATTATGGTCGGATTTGGTGGTCATCGCGGATGACGGTCTTGAAGGCGTGGTTGACTGGTCGCCGGGTGAAAGTTGTCCCAAGTCTGCATTGCTGGAGACTCGGCCGGCAAAAGACAATTCACTCCTGTGTGCTTGCGCCTTGACATAGCGAGGAGATGGAGTAGGAGTATTGAAATCATCATGAAGAGTGGAGGAATTCGAAAAGCCAGTAGATGGTACAGAAATTGTGGATGACTCCGGTCGCTTATGAGGAACATCGTTGAGTCGTCTGTGCTGTTGCATGGTATAATTGTTCATGCCAGTTCCCGAGTCTGTAAGTGATGGATTTGTATTTGGTGCCGAAATCCCTCTGATTCCCTGATTAATAGTTGCGACGGGTATAGGAGAACGAAGGGCTGCGGGTAGTTGGTCATATGGGATAGATCGTTCACCAAGATCTTGCTGAGAAAGAGAGGACTGTCGTTGTCGAGATTTTTTACGCCCAAAAATTGTGTCCATGGAGGAAAAGAAAGGAAAATGGAGAAAGCTAATGTACAGGACAGAGTAAGTAAGTATTCCTTGACTGTCCAAACACGCTACATCATTCTACTTCATTCTCACGGCTTATTATAAACGTCCTGGAATATCGACGCACATTTCAACTCCATTTCCATCTCGACTACCCATTTGTTCTTTGATACAACGCAAATGAGAGATTTACAGCTGAGGCAGAAGATAAGCATCTATAAAAAACTGCGGCATTGTTCTGATGCGAGTACATCTCACCATCACTTATGGGCTTAATCTTTGTGATAACTATGTAAATCTACATGCAGCGAAGGCTGTACATGCCAAGCGATCACACAGTAAGAAAATATCCTCGACACAGGCAACTGAATCGTATCTTTATCGGAATGAGAATTATTTTCTTTCGGTCACCCGCTTGATCATACTGCAACGCCTATGTTCGTCTCCATGATCCACACATAGAAAATTACACCACTCGGAATACTTCTGTGAAAGCTATTGAGACACTACATTGAATTACTTGATTGACTCCCAACGAAAGTATGATAGAGGAACGGCATCACCAGACTCCCGAGTTCTAAATAACCAAGGGATTCAGGTTGCTTCAGGTCAACTGGTCGATATCAAAGCTGAAACAATTTTGGGTTGTTTTGACCGTCATTTGATCGTTACTCAACACACATCAACACCTGCTCCTGCTCACCATCCTCGCTCGCTACGGTTTCCTTCCGCCCCAAGCCACTCCATCATGGCGGAGAACATATTCAGCAAGGGCACGCGGGTCTGGTTTGAGGATAAGGATCAGGCCTGGATATCCGCCGAGGTCGTCTCAGTGACCAAAGCTGCTGACGATAACATTAAGCTTGGTTTCCTGGATGAACGCGGCAAGGTACATTAAATCCATCGAAGATCACTCCTAATTATTCACCCTTAATTATCAGGAAATTACAATTAATACAACAGGGAAGGAAATCAAGGACGGGAAAGGGGGGCTTCCGCCCCTTCGTAATCCCCCTCTTCTAGAAACGGCAGACGACTTGGCCACCTTATCCCATCTTAACGAACCATCTGGTGTGTAAACCCCTTGCATCATTAGCCTTGCTCCCTCACTGTCATCAGTATTACACACTATCCGCAATCGTTATGCCCAGCATAGTATCTACACATACAGTGGAATTGTCCTAATAGCCGTCAATCCATTCCAGCGTGTCACTCTTTACGGTCCTGAGATAATACAAGCATACAGCGGTCGAAAAAGAGGGGAGCTGGAACCACATCTTTTCGCCATTGCAGAAGATGCCTATACTGCGATGCGCAAGGAGGGAATGGGACAGACGATCATCGTATCTGGAGAGAGGTAGGCAGCCAAATTCTTCTCAATAATGTCCTTTTCTCATTTCACTTTATTTAAGTGGTGCTGGAAAAACAGAATCGGTCGGACTTTTTCCTGAAGGCAATAAACAAGAAAGATTGATGTTCTTTTATAGGCCAAGTTCATCATGCGTTATCTCGCTTCCGTCAATCCTCCCAGTCCTAATTCAAAATCCAAGTCAAAATTTTCCTTGGACGACTCAAGTGAGATTGAGAAGCAAATACTAGCAACCAATCCCATCCTCGAGGCTTTTGGTAACGCGAAGACCACCCGAAATGATAACTCCTCCCGTTTTGGCAAGTACATTCAGGTTTGATTCTCGTCTTCGTCCATTATGCGTCGTCTAAGCCATAACATTAGATTCTGTTTGATGGGAAGCAGGAGATTGTTGGCGCTCGGATCCGAACCTATCTCCTTGAGCGCTCCCGAGTGGTATTTCAGCCCTTGACAGAACGGAATTACCACATTTTCTACCAGCTATGTGCCGGTGCACCGTCAAAGGAGCGCAAGGACCTTGGATTGGATATGGATGTTACAAAATTCCATTACCTTAAGCAAGGTGGACCTTTGTCAACGCTCATCACTGGGGTTGACGACGCGGAGGAATTTAGAGCAACACAACAGGCACTGTCGACTGTCGGTATATCAGTGGAGAAACAATGGGCTGTTTTTCGTCTTTTAGCCGCTTTGCTTCACCTCGGCAATATCAAGGTTACATCCATGCGGAATGAGAGTAATATCGACGACAATGACCTTGCGTTACAATATTCTACGCGCTTTCTTGGTGTTAACCTTGCAGAATTCAAGAAGTGGACGGTCAAAAAACAGTTAATTACACGGTCTGAGAAAATTGTGACTGCGTTGAGTGCGGCTCAGGCAATCGTTGTTCGCGATTCTGTCGCGAAATTTATCTATGCGTGCATGTTTGAGTGGCTTGTGGCAATCGTGAACGAGAGTCTGGCGGGAGAGAATGGTGATGCTGCAGAACGGGCCGAGATGTTCATCGGGGTTCTGGACATCTATGGCTTTGAGCATTTTCAGAAGGTATGTATGTATCCACAGTCTAGATTTTTTGTACTGACTTGTTTTTTAGAACTCTTTTGAGCAGTTTAGCATCAATTATGCAAATGAAAAGCTGCAGCAAGAGGTATCTTGATCCGAGGATTATGATAGTAGTGATCCACTCATTATCTCCTAGTTCAACTCACATGTCTTCAAGTTGGAGCAAGAAGAGTATGTCAAGGAAGAAATTAATTGGACGTTCATCGACTTCTTCGATAATCAGCCCTGCATTGACGTTATTGAAAGCAAACTTGGCGTTCTTTCGCTATTGGACGAAGAGTCTCGCCTTCCCGCTGGGACTGACGCGTCTTTCCTGCAGAAATTGAATGCCCAAATCCTTCCAAAAAATGAGTTCAGAAATGTCTACAAGAAACCACGGTTTGGCAATACGTCTTTCACCATCTCTCACTACGCATTGGATGTGACATACGAGGTTGAAGGCTTGGAAAAGAATCGCGACACCGTTCCAGATGAACACATGGCCCTTCTCACCGCTACGAGGAACTCATTCTTGAAAGAAGTCCTCGATGCCGCTCTCAACTCTGTCAAGGCCACAGAGGGTGGAAATACTCCGACTGGTCCTGGCTCAGATACTGGTAGCGGTGGCTCGCGTCGCTCGTCTGTTATCCCCGATCCTGGTCGCCAATCATGGGTAGCATCAAATGCCTCTCCTGGAGCTTCGACCCCTTCAGGAAGTGCCAAGCGCGGTTTGCTCGCTTCCAGGAAACCTACACAGGGCTCAATCTTCAAGTCCTCTTTGATCGCACTCATGGAGACTCTCAAAGTGACCAATGTTCACTATATCCGGTGCATCAAGCCCAACGAGGCTAAGCGTCCTTGGGAGTTTCAACCTCAACAAGTCCTTGGACAACTACGTGCTTGTGGTGTTCTAGAGACCATTCGGATTAGTTGTGCTGGATATCCTACGCGGTGGACGTACGAAGAATTTGCAGAACGGTGAGTAATCAAGAGATTGATGGTATAAAATTCATCTTTAACTCGGGAGTAGGTATTACATGCTCGTACCATCTTCAGATTGGCAACCAATGATCCAGTCTATGGATCTTTGTAGACTTTGTGCTATCATCCTCGAAAAGACCATCGCGGATACGGACATGTATCAGAATGGTTTAACCAAAATTTTCTTCAGAGCTGGCATGCTGGCAGGTTTGGAGTCGCTTCGATCAGATAGGCTCAACGCGATGATTACAGTGGTGCAAAAGAACATGCGTCGTCGCATGGCAATGAAAAAGTATCGGACGTTACGCCAGGCGACAATTAAAATTCAAACTTGGTGGCGTGGCATCCTTGCCAGGAAACTTGTGGAGAGTATTCGGCGTGAAGTTGCAGCCAGGAGACTGCAAAGCGCGATTCGTGCTTTCACACAAAGGAAATATTTCCTTGATGTCCGACGCAGTACCATTCTTCTTCAGAGTAGTACGTGACTTATAGGTAATCATACATCAGACTCACTTTTCTCAGGAATCCGTGGTATGCAAACCCGTCGACGATTTGTCCACGAAAGGACGTATCAAGCAGCCAGCCTGTTACAGAGCCTGTTACGGGGAGTGTAAGGATTCAAAAATTATACTTTCGAAATTCTTTTACTCATTCCGGACGTCAGTGCGTCTCGTCGTGTGTTCAGGTCTGACGTTCGTCATGTCATCTACCTGCAATCGTGTATTCGCCGTCGATATGCCCGTCGTGAGCTCAAGGCCCTCAAGGAAGAAGCTCGCTCGCTTTCTAAGTACCAGGAAATATCCTATCAGCTAGAGAATAAGGTTGTTCAACTCACACAATTATTACAACAACGGTCAGAGGAGAAGAAGAAGATTGAGGTACAGCTTGTGGAACTCCAGCAACAGCTACAGCAGTGGATGAACCGACATGAAGAAACTGATGCCCGGTTGAAGCAAACCATCACTAACCTACATACGACAGAAGCGGAGTTGGTGCGCAAGGAGGAAATATTCCAGGCCAAGCTTGAAAGTGAGAAAAAGCTAGAAGAAGTCACGACACGACTGGGGGAGAAGGAGGAAATAATTTTGAAGTTGACCGACGAGATCTCGCGGCAGGCAACCCAAATTGAGGCTCAGCAGAAGGCTTTGGAGGCTACGCCTGTCCGTACTCAGGAAGATACCTCTGTCATTGCAACGCTCAAGAATGAGGTTAGCGGTCTCAGGGAACAGCTGAATCGTGCATATGCACTCAATACGCTGACCAAGGGTCCAAGAGGCGATCAACCCCCACCGCTTTCGCCGACATTTGCTACGAACTTGCGTACTTTGGAACCCAATGGCACCACTGTCAATGGCAATTTGAACAATCGGCACCAGCGTAGACATAGCTCTGCTGGAGTCTTGAATTTGGTGCCTCCAGAGAGTCGTACCTCAGCTGACGAGCTCATGTTTGACGTCAAGAAGTCGCAAACGGCAAACCCACGCGCTGTCTCCGTGGCATTTAATGGCGAAGACAACTTTATGCGCTACCGCAATATCAATGGACTTCCTGGAATCCGTGATTATGAAGATCCTGCAGAAGAAAAGATCCGGCTAATGATGGATGCCAAGAGGTTGGATGAGGATGTGCTGGATGGTCTGATCCGTGGAATGAAGATTCCTGTCCCAAGCCTGACTAATCCTTCGGCTGTGAAGGAGATCTTATTCCCAGCCAACCTTATCAGCTTGGTGACAAACGAGATGTGGAAATATGGTTTAATTGCAGAAAGCGAACGATTCCTTGCGAACGTGATGCAAACAATTCAAGCCCATGTTATGGTATGTTTCTTTCAAATATCACTGAATGAGTCACTGATGGAGGTACAGTCTTTCCAAGGAGAGGAGGCAATTGTTCCTGGTATTTTCTGGCTGTCCAATGTCCATGAGATGCTCTCTTTCATATGTGTTGCTGAAAGCGACATGTTGCAAGGCATCGGACCTGGTGAGGAAAATGCTGTTCGGCCCTTTGACTGGGCTGACTACGAGCGTCTTGTATCTGTTGTCAAGCATGATCTTGACAGCTTGGAGTATAACATCTATCACACTTGGATGTTGGGGGCAAAGAAGAAACTTTCAAAGATGGTCATTCCTGCCCTGATTGAAAGTCAGTCACTACCAGGGTTCACAACTAGTGACGGTGGTGGCCGATTATTCAATCGACTTCTGAATTCAAATACTCAGCCAGCGTTCAGCATGGACGAAATCCTCAGTCTCCTCAACAGGGTCTGGAAGAGTCTGAAGAGCTATTACATGGAGGAATCTGTTGTGCAACAGGTTATCACGGAGCTACTCAAGTTGATTGGTGTAACGAGTTTTAACGACCTTCTCATGCGACGAAATTTTTCATCTTGGAAACGAGGTTCGTGGGTCTGAGAAGACACCTTTTTTTGACGTTACTGAAAGCGCCATGCCTTAGCTATGCAAATTCAGTATAATATAACCCGTATAGAAGAATGGTGCAAGTCACACGATATGCCCGAAGGGACACTACAACTGGAGCACTTGATGCAGGCCACCAAGCTCCTTCAGCTGAAAAAGGTATCATTGTCAGTGATTTTATCTTTGAACACATGCTAACGTGATGCCATACCAGGCTACGGCTGCTGATATTGAAATTATCTACGATGTCTGTTGGATGCTCAGTCCTATGCAGATCCAGAGGATGTGCACCAACTATTATGTCGCTGATTATGAGGTAAGATCTCTGTCATCAAACCTAGGGCAAAAACTTTAATTGGAGTCACAGAATCCGATTTCGCCAGAGATCCTTCGAGTGGTAGCCTCTCGAGTCCAAGCTAACGATCGCAATGACCATCTTCTGCTGTCGCCAGAGCCAGAAGAAGTAGGACCTTATGAATTACCGCTACCTCGGGAGGTATCAGGACTGGAGACATATGTCCCTGCATATCTTAATGTTTCGCATCTCAGGCGCCTGGCTGCGCTCGTTTCGTGATTGGTGCATCTTGGTCGTCAGATTTCTCATTGGGTAATTTTTTCCACCCATCCATTGAATGGGGTTGGACTTTTTGTTGTCTCTCTTGCTGATAGGATTAGTATACCATGCATTGCTAGATTGTATAGCCTTATTTGCGATGCTCTGTATTGAAAGATTAAGAAAAAGAATTACTTCATCCTTGGTTGTACAGGTATATCCAAGTGCTGAGCTGCATTCAGGAACTTTGACTGATGATGAGAACTGATCCGTCGTCTACTTGGTCCAGAAGGGTCGCATTATTCCGTAATTGTGTCTCGGGCTTTCCCTTTGAGAGTCTGATGGGCTATCGTTATCAAGCCAATGTTAGCAACATCACCATCCCTACGAATTCGCAAAACATACAGATTTGCCGTCCTTAATGTTAAACTGAACACACAAAAAGTCCAGGGCCTTGCCCGCGATGAGCGTCTACAGTACCCCTACCTGAGGCTGGATGGATCAAACGCGATGCTACACGAACCTTTCGCACCCAGAAAAATTTTTCCTGTTCACGATATTTGAATTTGATATGTAGCCGCTCATCCAAAGGAGGAGAGGCCAACTTGTCCTTTGGATCGAGAGGTACAGCTTTATGCTGCATCTTAATCACCTCGACTCGGTGATAAGCGGCAAGTTTCATTGGATCTGTAGGTAGCCTGGTGGTTTTCTTAATTGGATTCCTAGCTCTAGAACCTGAGGAAACTTTTGTAAGTAGTTCGCGAGCCTTTTCATTCGTCTGTAATTTGGCATCGACGACCGGAGTACATTTGTGGGACACTGGATGGCGATGCCTGGAAAATAACGAATCAAAATAGGGAAAGTGCGACCCATTGAACTCTGACTCTGCGCAGAAAGATCTATTGCAGTTTGTGCAGGTAACGGCAACGGCAGAGTTGTATGCGTCAAGGCTGAGGCTATTGCAGTTGTTGAAAACGCATCGCCGTAGCTTTTCATACTGAACATCTGATTTCTGAGGCAATGATAGACAGGAGTGAAGATCAGAACGAATGTGGTGTCTGCAGAAATACTTTGAACAGTCTGGACAAAGGATGGGTAGAAAGTCATAAGTAGAGCAGGAGTCCAGGGAACATTGGGTACCAATGTCAAGAAGAGCCATGACTGTGACATCACAACCTCACAACCCCTTTCATCATGAACATCATCGCAAGTCCTTATATCCTTGCCCCCAATACCACAGTGTTCACAGTAACCGCAGGAGACCCTTTTTGGCCGTACAGTAACTCCAGCGGAGAGACTGCGTCAACATCAGCGCGCACTTGCCAAGGCCGAGCGTGAGCTTGATCGCGAACGCACCAAACTCGAGGCGAGCGAGAAAAAACTCGTCGCAGATATCAAGAAAAGTGCAAAATCTGGACAGTTGGTTTGTCCGTCTCAAGCTATCGGGATATGCCCTGTCTCATTCCTAGATCCTTCAACCAACCGGATTTAAAACACAAGAATGCGTGCAAGATCATGGCAAAGGACCTTGTACGGACACGCCGATATGTCCAGCGGTTCTATCAGATGCGTACTCAGTTGCAGGCTGTTGGCCTTCGGATACAGACACTGCGAAGTAACCAACAAATGGCCGACGCTATGCGGGGTGCTACCCGTGTAGGCAGCCTCTGTCTTTCCAGTTCCTTGTAACTCACTTTGCAGCCACTCAGGCAATGGCCTCGATGAATCGTGGTCTCAACCTTCCTCAGATCCAACGCATAGTGACCGAATTTGAAAAGGAAAGCTCAATGATGGACATGAAAGAGGAAATGATGTCCGATGCTGTCGACGATGTCATGGACGAAGAGGAAGACGAAGAAGAAGAGGGAGATAAAATCCTCAAACAGGTTCTAGACGAGATTGGCGTTGATCTCTCTCAACAAGTGTGTTTCTTCCGTTTTTTGCCCATGTTTCTCAGTGAATGTTCAACAAATTCCAGCTCACCGATGCACCTACCGGCATTGCAACAATGTCCAGAATTCCTGCAGATCGACAACCCGTGGCCCTCGGTGGTCATGGCGGATCTTCTGCTGGTGGAGCAGGGAAAGCAGAGGATGATAGTGTCGGTAATGATGGCGGTGCAGCTCTTACAGATGAAGACGCACTACAAGCTCGGCTAGATGCCTTGCGGAGAGGGTGAAACTACTTTGAATGAATTTTTTATGTGTTTTGCATTACGATTACATTATACCTAGATTTTGAGACTGGCGATTGTTCTTGCTTCTTGGGCAGTTAACTTCCACGTGATACCGGAACTGTTGTAGAACTCTTCAACGTCTTCCTCCTATGTCAAGTGAGTAGGATCAAGCAGAACGAGGATCGTACTCACAGAATCCAGGTTGAGGATCGTCGAAAATTGCTGCAATCGCACGAACTTTTCTCTAACGTCTCCAAACAACGTCTGAGAGCTGAGGTATGCAGTGATCGCACGTAGGTCTCTGTCAAATCGGATTGCACCCAGCTAGCCCAGATAAATACCATCAAGCAAACGCTTCTAGCCGACTACATACCTCTGTATACTTGAAGTTGAGCATATACTTTTCCCAGGGACGAAGGAGGGCGTCGAGAGCAAGGCCAAAGAACGATCGGTAGTTGTTGTCGGTAAACGTTTCCTTGTATCCATCGACTAGTCCTTCCCATGTCTTCACAAATCGTTTCCGTACGATATCTTGATATTCTGTTACTGAATAGCTTTCTTCGTCCAACTGGTATGACACGTTGTTATAGATATCTGGTATGAAATTTCGCAATCTGGGACGCAGTAATTGGTTGAACTGTTGTTCGATCCCAGCCTAGGTATTGTAAGGAGATTGTCCTCATGTAACAATAAATAAAACAATACCCACCCGTAAAGTAGACTTCAACTTGCTCTCTATCGACTGGAAACCTATGATATGAGACTTCACCATTTTTTCCTCCGCGTTTGTAAAGTTTTGAGATATGATTGTCCCCTCTGCAAGATCACGGGTGAGTCGTTCTAGATGAGATGCTAAGATATCCAAGTCGTTTAATAGAATCTGTTCCCTGGTAAGATTGTAGCCACAAGGCAGCCCCAGACTACGTACAGTGAATGACATCCTGTTCTCTCTTTCAATCTTGTCCGCTCGCGCATTCGATCCAGGAGTATTTTGATTACGATAAACATCGTCCAGTTTTTTCTTTATTATCCCGATGTAGTCTTTATCAACAACCTCTCGTAATTGTTCAAGTGTCTGCCCCACGACAAGAACGGAACCAGTTGATATCATCCGTGAAATGACTGACTTGAGAATATAAAAAACATCATCCGGAGTTGTAGTAATCACTGGTATCTGGGAGACGTCCGGACTCGACATTCGATTAGCCTGAAAACTTGAGCAAGGAAAACCATGGACATCCCTGAAGTCACCAACCTTGTCAACGATCGTACGTATATACCAGATTTCAAAAGGTATGAAGTATATGAAGGTGATTTCGTTGAAAAGCTTTTGAGACTCAGTTGCTTCCAGATCTAACGGAGGCCCAGACGACCCATCCGTTGAAAGCTTCAGTGGGGAACTCTCGAAATTTTCATCTTCTACCGAAGATTCCTTCGATGACGGTTAGTAATCTATACAATGTGAGACAGACAGCATAATCACACTCGATGAATCAAGCAAGAATCTTTTAAACATGCTCCATCTCCCAAGCATCCCAGCTATCTCTGACAAGACTTTATCAATCTCTCGTGGGTCCACCACGGCTTCCTCAGAAGGTTGCTGGCGACGACCGTTTGAGGTAAACATAGGTATTGGAGGGTTGTTGCAAATGTCGGTTAGCTATAAGAACCAAACTTAATATCAATACCTAACTTCTTATATTGTGAGTTTACATGCCTTACGCTTTATTGACCTCTCCTCCTCCCAACCCTCAAGTAGGCTCTTTGTCACTCGATCACATTCTCCCAGTAATTGCCCAATCACGCTCTTCATCCTCCCTGAACCATAATATTTCTCTACAACAGGTTGATGCTGATCCACAATCATTGCAATGCTTTCGTATAGGGATGTCAAGGAACTGATGTAATAGAGCGAAGAGGAGGCTTTGAATTACCCAATTTAAGATCGCTTTGAATGAATATATTGATATACGCACTTTTCGCTGTAGTAGGTGCTTTCATTCGGACTAAATCAATCACAAATTCAGCATACGCTTGCAAGCCTTCGTTCTCCCATCCAATAGCAGGAAATAGCTTGAAAAATCTACTTGTAGTAGTTGAATCCCTCGCACGAGAAGCCTCATCGAACTTCTTGCGGAAAATAGAGAGTAGAGTTTCTCGTGCTTCTCGGAGCTGCTCTGAAGGCGGCAAGTGGTTTTCTGCGGTAGGCTATTGAATTAAGTACAGACAAAAAAGAGGATTGAGTTGCATACGACTGTCTGTCCGGCGAATGGACCTGAAATGATATCCAGGGGTAGAGTCATTGCTTTCGAACAATTTAGTGTGGCTGCTTCCCAGTCTTGGCTTTCTATGGAGGCATGGAGGGCAGATAGAGAGGACTGGTGCAGAATCAAAAGCTGCGGAAGCAGAAGGCTGCAAGAAATACCTTGAGTTCTATCACTTGACTAACACGATCTCCCGCCTCTTTCACCCTGCTCATCTCTTCGTCTAAAGAGCGAACCTTGCTCCCTATCCGATCTGCTGTAGTGGCCGTTCGTAAGACCTTCTCTGAGAACATTTGTGCTTCAACCTGCAGTCCATCTAGCTCTGGAGCTAGTGACGTCAGACGTGTTAGAGACGCGAGTATAGGCTCGCGGGCATCGAGAAGGTCGGTGAGTGCATTGGATACCTCAGCTTCCTCCGATTGTAAAACAGAGAGACATGAGATAATGTCGGAGAGTGTAGTGAGAGTCCTAGGATCACGTCTGGCAGAACTATCTCCCAGAGTTTGCTCCTCGGTCTCTTTGTTGGCCATTGCACATTGGACACAAAAATACTGATCAAGAGAAAATAGACCAATATGTAACTATTTATTTTCATGATAAATATAAATTCTTGTATTATTGAAAAGTTGGTATCATGCAAGTTTACAGAGCCTGGTGACAATGCTTCAGCCTCATCATGTTTGAAAGTTATGATGCCTTCTGAGTGTCACCTACCTTGCATCAAATTAAATGCACCATCAAGTCGAAGACATTATAATCGGCGGCTTCTAGATTCCTGCACAATCTGCATAATAGGATAGCAATTCTAATCGAGCCAGTCGAGGCGACGATCGTATTAATCCTTGCTCTCATCAAACCCTGACGGTAGGAGTTAATCTAATATTCTTTGCCTTTAAATCATCATGAGCTTCCTCTCCAACTGTGAGAATGTTGCCTGGCAGACCGCTATTGATGAACAGGTGTGCCATGACGAAAGAATGAAGTTGACCGGAGGATGCCGATTTTACGAATGTGGTAGGTTGAAACTCATGACGAAATTCCCGGTGTATCACTTGATTACTTGGTTCCGGCCTTCCTTTCCCTGACTCCAAGTTTACAAGCCTTAACAGATTATCTACGCTACTCCAAACAGCAGATTCAGCCTAAACTTGTTATTTATTCTGATGTCAAGTCGTCTTGTCACACAGGCACGCTCTGTCAGTGTTATGACTATGTAGTATGGGAGCTTTGAAGTTGCACTTTGACACAACAATTCTTGAGAGGCGAACTAGAAGAGGAGCAGGAACGATGATCTGGATGCGATCTGTGGTTGTCCTCCTTGAGGTTGGAGTGGACGTAACCGAATCATCATGGAGTGTGACACAGTAGATGTACTAGGACTGGTAGGGTACCCTAGCGGTAGCATAATCACTCGTTTCAGTCTTATTGTCCGGGTACTCATTTTGAACCACATATATAATATGTTAATATGCATGATGTCTGGCTCCCTCAGTCGTTCATTTATGACGCCTGAGTCCATCTTCTACTATCACTTCTACTATCATCGGCACGGTAACTTCATACGCACTGTCCATTTTAAGTTACTTCGAGTGCCATCACTGACTATTTTTTCTCCTGGATACAGCAAGGGTCGGCAGATATTTCTCAGTCAAGCAAATCCAGAGTCAGAATCAAAAGAGGCAAGGCCGTGTCATATTTTACACGCAGCCATTACAATCCATTCCAATAGAAGGTATCCTTGATTTCTACAGATCCATCGAGCGGTAATAAATCACAGTTGAATCCAGCATGAATTCCATAGAGCCCCGCCTTTACTTTCCAAGCATTTTTGGACTCATCCCAAAACGAGAAAGAGTATTTATCAAGTGTTATCTCGAGTCCCTCGGCAGATCCTGGGATAACGTTTCGTGCTCTCTGGAACCCACGCAACTGTTTAAAAGGCGTAGTAAGTCCCACATCGGGGTGTGACACATAGACCTGTAACACTTCTGAACCTGCGACATCTCCCTCGTTTTTGGCCAAGGCGGATACAATGACCTTGGAAGTGGAAGAAAAATTGGTGGGTGCAGATATTTTGAAATCTGAAAAAGAAAATCTTGTATAAGAGAGGCCATGCCTAAAAGCTCTCGATTGTCAGCGTGCACAAGGGTAATGAGGCGTTACTGACCCAAAAGGGAATAGGGGTCTAATGTCTCTAGCCTGATAGTGTTTGTAGCCCACAAAGAGATCTTCACGATAACTAAATCCCGACAGTAAGTAACTCGTTGACGAGAAGTGGGATGTCACAGACTGAATCTTTCCATTTTCGCATTTGTCGTTGAGATACGAGGGTACATCTTGAATACGGACCGGTAATGTTAGAGGCAGGCGACCGCTTGGATTCACTCTTCCAAATAGCAAGTCTGCAAGAGCATTTCCCACTTCATTTCCAGAATACCAGGCTTGGATAATCCCTGCGACAGCGTTCACCCAAGGCATTGATACAGCAGAACCCTTGAATTATAGATGACGAGGGAATGAATTCAAGAATCAAGGGGAAATTCCGAGCTCTTACAGCTTGAATTACCACAATGGTATTCGGATTAGCAGCTGCAATACGTGCAATTGTCTGATTCTGAAGACCGGGCATATCCAACGTGGGTCTATCAAATCCTTCACTTTCCCATTCCGGGGTAAGGCCGCCTATGAAAATGACAGCATCCGATTCTGCTGCGAGGGTCACTGCCTCTTGTATGGCCATTGAGCTGTCAATCTTCTCACATCCACCAAGCCGCTGAGATGGGTTTGAAATTGTTATGCATGGAAAGAATTTCATGACCTACCACACCACGCATGAGTGCCGGCTGAGAGATTCGACCTTCTCCATGTTCATCGTTGTCAGATGCTACAGTGTTGGTGTATTCAACCAAAATATCGGCCGATTCCCCCGCTCTGAAATCTAGAACAGCCTTTTCTTCAATAGTT
>Ga0153976_1000147_pt1 | contig 21919 bp, 25 predicted proteins | sample TSGA060MetaG_FD_104717 | JGI IMG/M metagenome (GOLD analysis project Ga0153976, IMG submission 104717) | Attine ant fungus gardens microbial communities from Georgia, USA - TSGA060 MetaG | ecosystem: Host-associated > Fungi > Mycelium > Unclassified | place: USA: Georgia, Yuchi Wildlife... | reverse complement strand
GGAATCTTGCATTTGTATTGGAGGACGGGATTTGGAGATTACTTAATATGGCAGGCGTTCTGAATTCGAAAACGGTAATGTCTAACATCCGCCGGCACCAGATCTGGATTCTGCAGATCCCGGCCATGCTTATAACCCCTAGTCAGCCTCAGCCTAGTTGTAAGTGCATATCAAGAGGCTGACTACGCGATGGTTTTTTTGCCTGACTTCTTTAGGACCACAAGTTTACTTCACTGGTCGTTCACCATGTCACCCCGGAAGTCTTTGCCTCAGACTCCCGTCGACCACTCGAGCTCTCCAGCTTCGTCTGGTTGGGGATTACTGACAAGGAAATCCAGACCTATCTTTAAAGATTTGCAGAACACTGTGTCCTTGCAGGTAGCCGAGGATGGAGGTTATAGTATCGAACAAAGTCACGGTGTCTCCTCTACTAGTCCCCCTTTTCCTGTCATCGACGAAGTCTCGCCAAAGCGTCGTGGGCTCCATCGCCGCGCAAATGCCGAGTATCTGGCTAGCTCCATTGCCATCCCCTTGAACCCAAGATCCAAATTAGTCCCGCCACTCTACCCTGATGTCATGCTAGGGTCCGCACGCGTTGATTTGCTTGTCTTGAACTACGATACGTCCCCTGAGGAGGACAATATCGCCATGCAGCGCAGCTCGTCGATTGTCATTAATAATGGGAACTACAATGTCGATACCATGTGCTCCCCTCTTCCGCTCAGTCCAGATTCCTCACGTACGGAGGCACCGCATCACTGTACCCAAGTGGTCAAACCGCGGCGTGTTCCGCTAAACAACCGCCGTGTTATAAATCGCAGCGCGCTGGTTCTCACCGTCCCTCCGCGCTCCCTCACACCCCCGCTCAGTTCACCTACTTCACCAAGCTCTCCGATATCTGACCTAGTTTCCAAGCGTTCTGGAAGAATCTTCGAGCTCGTATCAGTCCAAGACCACTTTTTGGAGGCTGTTGAAACTGATCAGACTAGTGGCCGGATTGGAAGCCCGACGGATATTCTGTGCTCGTCCTCCCCGGCACAGTGCGGCTTTCATCCCGATATGCTTGCGATGCTCCAGGAACTTGAAGAACTCGCCACTTGGATCCGGGAGTGTACACATTCAGAGAGGGATTCAGAGGAACTTGATGCTCTCAGCACGTCTTCTGAATCGTGCCCGCATGCGCTCGAAAGGCTCGAAACCGATATAGATTACCATTTTCTTCGACGACCTGTGTTGAAAGTTGATAAAGGTAAGGGGCGGATGCTGACCGAAGATATGAAATATATGGATTCTGGGGCGTCCGAGGTAAATTGATGCTTTGTTAGTACGTTTCCGGAGCTCATCTATATTGATCCCACAGCCCCCATCTCCAACCAGTTGTCCAGCTATCGCATCAACCAAACCTTCTCTCGTGCGTCGGCGGCGATCACTCTGTTATATTTATGACCCATCTGTAAGCTATCTTTTTTTTCCCCTTCTTTCGTTACATTCTCCTGGTTGACAAATCACATAGCGCTCCCCATTATTTCTGGTCGGCAGTTCCACCTCTCCAATCGTATACCCCGCGGAAGGCTACAGCAGCCCCCCTCCGCCATACGGCAGCCGCTCCGTACCGAATGTGTCACCGTCGTTCCTGGTGTCTGCGCTTCTCGTGACATCACTCAAGGCCTTCTTCAAGAGGTCGCGCTCAAATACGATGTCGGCCACCGTACCCCAGACGAATGCCTCCGGGAGAGACAAGAAGATTCCTAGTTAATTGAGCTTGAAGATTTAGTGGGTTGTGGTAGCCCTCATTGCATGTCTTGAATTTTCCTTTGTTTACATGTTTCTTGTTCTGCGCCATGTGTCGCGCAATTTCAAATTCATGTTCAGGACATTGATCGTAATACGCGCATCATCCAATGTTTGCGAAAATATACAGGTTACGACTTGATCGTTTAACTTGATCCATGAAGTCTGCTCAACGCTGGTAGACACTGGTCCTGTTACATGGTGGTTACTAGCCTCTCAACTCGGAATCATGAATGAGGGCCATATTAGCGATCGATGCGGTCAGCCACTCCTTTTACACGTCCGACTTTTCCGACAGAGTTGGTATACCTACGTTATAACTTCTCTTCTCCTACCATCTGCTCCGGGTCTCCAGCATCAAAATGACTTCTCAGGAGCCCTTCCACATCTCTCATCCTTTGGCTCGTCCACCTTCCTTGCGGTCGCAGCCATCCCTCGACATTGCAGCCGTCCTCTCCCGAGCAGGCGCATTCGAAGATTTGGAATTGTTAGCTACATCGCCGTCGTTCACAGGGTCTTCACCAGATGACGAATGTAACTTGGAAGATGTGCCGCCGTTCCCCAAGGATCACCGCCCAGCTATCTTTATCATCCAGGATCACCGCGCTCAAGTGCCATTTGCTGTTCGCCCTGGTGTTATCTCTCTCGGGGACATACACGCGGACGAACAAACCGCTCGCAACGTTCTCTCTACACCAACAATCCCACGCATGAACCTGGTCATGAAGGAACAGCTCCTCATGAAGACCTGGGTCGTGAGTCGAAGTATACTAGCCCTGCTGTGACTGACAAGCGCGAATGCAGGAGAAGCTAACACCCCAGCCTCCTCCAAGACACGTTCCTTGGACCAGCGACAAACCTGTTTCACGGCGCGAATGGATTTCTGAAGGCTCTATTTTCCCAGCTGAAACTATCCACTCATGGACGAGCAAGAAAACGCCCCCGGGAATGGCTCAACCTTTTGCGAATTGGCCTTCTAAAATAACTACTCCTCATTCTGCGCAGTCCATTCGGGACGATACAGACTCTGCTGTCATTTTGAAGGAATGTTCCGAGCGTCAGACAGGGTCCAAACTATCAGTTCACGCGTTTGAATCGGCTCTCAGCATATCTATCCACGGACGAAAGGAGAAATGGGCACAACGCGCCTCGGACAGTCCCATTCTTAAACCTTGTTCAAATAAGACAACAAATCAGCTGGTACCTATATGCGGTGATGTATCGCTCCCGTTGCCACAACTCGGATCTATCCCTTCCTTAGCTGTTCGAAGGGGAAAGATGGTGTCTGGCTTGCAGCTAAAGGAAGTGGACGATCTGAAATATCCTGATCTCCCCACACCTCTCCGTTCCCCGACCATTTGGTCACCCAAATTCGATCCTGGAATTCTTAGTCCCGATGAAGAACTTTTCACCGATCACCAGATTATGCTATCGAATCTCAGATCACAGTATGCTGCGCTTGCGAGCGGAATCTCCACGCCTACGACCTACGAAATCAAGGAATTGCAGCCTGCATCTATGGACTCGGATATGTATTCTGTAACATCGAAACCGTCGTCCTTGAGTGATGATGAGTGGGCCTTTGAGAAAGACCTCGTTGTCGCAACCGAGGATCTTCAGGGTGTCGACAATACGCCCGACATTCTGCCACCTTCATCCATGCCTAGAATTGTACCCGACAGGTCGAGAAATTCTCTGGACGATCGTTATTCTGGCTGTGTCAGTTTAACTCGCTCTGCCTTACCTCCTCGCTCATGGTCAGAAGACATGAAGATCTCTCCAGCGTCACCTAACGGTCTACCACGCGACACTGCCCCTTCTTGTCCCGTGTTAATTAATACTTTTACCCCTCCATGCGCAAAAAGTATCCTAAAGACGGTCAAGAGCGTTCGCTTCGAGGATGTCAGACGTAGTCAAGATGCGGGCTTTCTCGTTCCGCCAGCAAGGGAGTCTTCAACAGCAGCGAGGCGCCCTTCCCCACTGAGGAATAGCTTCACAGCCCCTTTGTCCGCAACGGATGCAAATAAGTCGGGAACCAAGACAGGACCTAAGCCCAAGGGAGATCGGGTGCCTGTCATGAAGTCGTGCATAATGAAGTCCAAGCTAGTTCCCAGAGTCAGGTTACGCCGTGTATCTGAAGTACCCATTCTGGCGAGCGTCGATACCAATGTCCGCCACAAGGTCCCGTCTGCACCCAGGCTTGACAAGCCAACAACCTCTACCATTGGCCGTCACAGTCATGGCGCCTGTGCGGACAAGGAAAACGGGCGAAACGCACCCACTCATGCTCGCAAACCATGGTCGACGACGAACGAGAATAATCTCGGGATTTCAGTGGACGACGGCGCATACAAAAACCGTCTCACACCCCTTCGAAACATTTTCAAGTTCAATTAAAGTTATGCCCGGCCCGTACTCTTTGGATTCCGTTATGTACTGTAAGTAGCAACTTTTTTTTTTAAATGTACACTATGTTGCGTTCTTTATTTTCTGCCATTCATTCTAATTCGGTGTAACGTCGCTTTCATGCGCCCGACACCTCTTGCCTTCACGGCCTGGTGGTCTAGTAGTATGATTCCTTGTTAGGGTTTCGACGGTTGTCACTGATTTCGAGGAGGTCCCGGGTTCAATTCCCGGCCAGGCCCATACTTTTGGCTCTTTTTGGCCGATCTGCAATGTCGCCGAGGTTTCTCGTGTCAATCAAGTTTCTGTCAGTCCATTACATGTGCCATGTGGCACTCAATTAAACCACGTTATATGGCTTGGGTGAACTGAGCGCTCCGTTTCCAAACTATCTTGTAGCTAGTGGCCAAAGTGACAAAAGCCACATACATACCGCACGATTCCAGTTGTTAAGAAAAGCCTGTGCCTCCGAGTATAATTCTGTGTATCTACTTCAAGTTAAGCATAGATAGTAACTACAAAACTGCCGCGAAGGGCTGCAAGTTGGTAAGGTATGTGTTCCACCTTCCTCCGTGCCATGTGGCAAAATCTTTCCATGTAGTGCTACTTTCACCATTTGTGATTTTGATCCAAGTGAGCCAGGCTCCGAGAATACCATCTGCGTACGAGACGGTGTTTCCCATGACGAACTTTCCTCCCCCATTCTTTGAGAGCCAACCATCTACAGCAGTAAGGCCCTCCTTGCCCTTTGCCAAGTCAGCGTCGCGATGGGTGCCAGCAGGAGAAAACTCCTCAATCTTCTTGCCAAACTTCGCCTCTCTAGTTGCTCTGAAATACTTCTCACTGGAAGGATTCAAGATGTAGCAGCTGAGAGCAAGCTGGAGGGGGAGGATAGCACCAATGCCTCCTACAACACCTGCCTCGAATGCCTCGATCAATGGCTTTGTGCCAGGAGGGAATAGGGTGTTTCCACCGGGGTAAGTCGCGTCGAGGTATTCGGCGATAAGGAAGGAGTCAGAAACAACCTTCCCTGTGTTTGGATCATTAATGATGGGGAGAGTGTATGATGGGCTACCGTCATCCTTCGTGCCTGTGGCAGGAGCCCCAATTTTCTTGGCGAGAGCTTCAATGTCAGGGTACTCGACCCATACAGTCTTGTACGGAATGCCCTTGATGTTCAAGGCATATCTGCCATGTGCAAGATAAGTGACTATCAAGATCATTAACAAAGCGCATACCGGGTCTTCCAGGTGTTCGGGGACCACGCATTTACCGACAGAGTGGAAGGGATATCGTAGAAAATAATTGGAGACGACATGTTGATTGAGTGTGTCTTGGACTTCCATCTAGATTAATACTTGTTCGGGACTCCGTTACGGATATGAACACCAGTTCACAATGGTGTTGTATGTAGAAGACTTCTCACAATGTTTGTCACCTTACCACGAGGATGGAATTTTCGTTCAGGATCGAAAGAATAAAAATGGCTGCGATGCACGGCGCATGTCAGGCGAGGGAAAATCAGTGACTTACCTTGTCTTACTCGAAGTAAGGAGTAAAACCGTGGAATGCCGCAATGACATCAAAATGCAATGTTAGGGTCATACATCCACAACTAGATCTGCGGATGCCTCATTTATTCCCATAAACCCAGCATCGTAGAATGCTTGCTCTCAAGAGCCACGGCCCCGGCCACTGCCTAGATGTCCACCTCTGACGGCGCCCCTTCCCGCAAACCCGATTCTAAATGCAGGCGTCACAGGTAGACCCCAACGACTTGGATCATGAGGATATCCGTGAGAGGACCCATGGGATTCGACCTGCCGGGGAAACCGTCCAGGCATGGGAGGGTCTTCATCTTCGCCGTTATCTTGATCATTTGTGTCCGGCTATTTTTACATTGGTAAGCAGAAGGCCTCGAAAAAAGTAAACTTAAACTTAAATCTCACCTGTAAATCAATGACGAGAGCTCCCATGTGCCACCCAGCAGCTGCTACAGCGAAACAAAACATCTTTCTCCGTCCAAAGCTAACTTCCGCGGGCTCGAGTACCTTCGGGGGGGACGGACCACCATTAGCGACAGCAGCTCTTCGCCGTTCTTCAGTTGCATAGCCCCCCGGCTGACCGGGTGGAATATGTCCAGGGTCGCCTAAACCGAGCGCCCCTAGAGAGTAATCACCCCATGTTAGAAGCTTCCCCGTGGATGTAAGAGCACCGTAATGGTAATCTCCAAGAACGACGGAGATAACATCATTGTTTTGAAGTGCGGGAATAATTAAAGGTTTAGAATCGGCATCTGTTTCGTGAGAACCCCAAAGAACCACTGAACTGGAACCAGGAGAATAAGCAACAAATGTTTTAAATTGCGCCGAGACCTGGAAGAGGTTTCAGTTATGATATAATATTTGAAGTCTAAGGAAATCATTACATGAGTTATCCGCAAACTCTGGGGTGGCTTCAGCTGAGAAGAAATATACGCAGGGTGCTGTTGAATCTTCTCAGCTTCAGAGAAGTTAGGAAGCTAAGAATGCATAAGACATCCTATTCCACACAGACAACATGAACCTACGTATTCCCATCTGCCTAGCCGAAGAGCACTTTCAACGGAAATCTTGAGGACATGACCATGATCGGTCAATCCAATGAGCTGACTCTGCAAAGCAGCAATTTTCACAAGCTTCGCCGGTTCCGCTGACCATGACGACAGCTGCGGCAGTTGAGGCAATGGAGGTAACATGATGGGATCCTGTTGAAGCTCCCATGCCGAACAAGGGATAACGCCTTCCTCCGTGGCGTGGGCTTTCAGGCCCGCAGCATCCATAGTCACATTCCGTGCATCGATAGCGCCCCTTAATGGGGCAGTGAATGGCCACCAGACATACACATCACCAGATTTTGTGAGGACTGACGAAAAGCTCCAGCCAGACTGAATCTGCGTGGGAGTAGAATAGGATGAAGTCGCGTTGAGAACAGGGCTGTCAAGTCTGAACGGGCGGCCCCAGCTTAAAAAGGTCCAAACGCGATGCCGATCGTCCAGCGTAGTAGCATGCAACCGTCCACAGCTGACAAATGTGAGCAAGTCTTTTACTCGATACACGAGAATGATTTAACCTAATGCTTCGCGTAGGAGATGGCATATCAAGCTTTAACGGTGTCTTAGCTTGTTTCGCCGGCTCAGAGTAACCATCTCGGTCTAGAGCATAAGAGGTACCATCCAATGCTCCTGAGTGCGATATTAGTATTAGTTCCTGCACCACCCCTGAGATATTGGAGGACCCACCCCATACGTATACGCTACCAGTAGAGTCCAGTGCAAAGAACGACCTTTTGAGAGTCACATAAGCAGTTCTTCCAGAACCACAAAAAAAAACATACATTCCAGCAGCTGAAAGATTAACGATACGTGCTCCTGATTCAATCTTTAGCTCTACTGGGTATGGGACATCCTTGATAGTTGAATTTGGAATCTTCTTCAATCCTAATCTGCCCTTCGAAGCCTCACTGCATGGTTATCTGGTCATGCAGAAGAGTGATGAGATAACGTAGTGCCTACCCCCAAACAAAAGTCTTTGGGTTACTCAACCCTCTATAGATTCGCTTCCATCCGGTGATTCGGGCAGTCCTCTCGTCTGTAAAATTGAAATCCTCTTGCAACTTCCTCTTCCAGAACGTGTCATCGTTGCACAATCGCGAAAAGAAACGATCTGTTTCCCCAAGATGAATGAGATCTGGTATAGCAAGCCAAGGCAATAAGTTATCCAGAAGAACTTCAACAGGCAGATCAGAGAGCATGGTCATTTCTAGATGACGGGATAACTGTTGTAGAGAAATTCAACGAGTAAGTCAAAGACTTGGAGCACAGTCATTGCTGAGCGCTGAACTGCGGTGATGTCACATTATCATTTGTGGTGATCAAGGGGAGGGGTTGACTTGCATGTCACATCGCACGTAGGGGTTGCCTAGACCAGATTCGATTTTTCGCCACTCACCGAACTTTAGCCGGACTGGGATACAACGACTCCTGTCGTCTGCTTCATGCCTTCAAACTTCATACTTAAAGACTCACGCCACAAATCCATCCTGCTAGTAGCCTTCTTGTTCTTTTCATGGAGATGGGAGATGTAGCAGGACTCGCACGCTGCGTAACTTCAAGCCATTAAAACTTAAGTCGGGCCATCTCGCCTGTCATAGTATCAATTCCATTTCGAAATTCAGACTACTAAACCCGCCAACAAACACATACCCCGCAGCGTAGTCAGGAACGATCATTAAATGCTATCTTGCGTCATGACTGTCCAGGGCAACATGTTGTAACGTATTAAAGCGAAGTTCAATCAAGGTTGTCTATTATTGTCGTCTCCGCAGTACTGACAAAGACTAAGCTGATAATGGCCCATCGGCTCTACCTCGTTTCTTTTTGCTAGTTAGTGTCGTACGTTGCGGCTCCGGTAAGGAGGGCTTTCATAATAAGTCGACAGGACGAGCTGCTCTTATGTTTACTTGGAGGCGTTTACCCGCTCTAAAAGAAACCATGCATGACCCTTTGGAAGAATTTCTCGTGAGTTGTGGGCACGTTGCTTTGGCCATTGCAGACGATGTTGATTTTACGGCGCAAACACATTATCTTTCTTACATATCGTTATCACAATCTGGTAGGTGGAGTTTATCTATGAAAAATGCATCGACAATTGACTCATTTGGCATGTTCAATTGGTATATGACGTGTCTCGTCATTTCTAACTGGCGGTTGATGTTTCGTGTGTACGTCCGGCCACTGAAACTCAGCTGCACGATGCGACCTCATCTGTATTCACGGTTTCGACGGACTTCCGATCGACCAAAGTGGTAGAATTGACCAGTCATCCGCATTCGATGACGAGACACAAAAATACATGCGGTGGAACAATAACTAATAATTGATGCAGATGTCTCATCCTCATCCTCAAGCTTCAAGAGCACGCACCGATAGAAGCACAGAAGCAAGATAATCAAACATCCTGAAACACGTGACGGTCATACCCCCATATACAAGGAGGCTTTCTACCAAATCTGGATTGTGAAAGGGGCCTCACGATTCATCAACTCCTGCGAAGCTTCTCGAAGTCATAACGTTTGCACATTGATATTCCCTTATCAGTCATTGTGAACAATTGCGAGAAGCCTTTACCTCATACTCTAGGTCAGGACTAGACATTTCATTGCCACCGAGACATAATATCCCGACGGTTTATACTGGTCAGCTCAACGTCAGCACTATGCACTAATAAAAATCCATCTCCGAGCATGACCCGCTAAAACTGACTAATGCGGTATCCGCGGCACGATTAATCTGTACGTATTGTCAAAGCAATGCCTGTAACAGGCTCACGTCGTTGATCCCACTGACGCAACTTCGTTAACGGTGTGCAGGGTCAAGTGTTCGGTGTTCAAACTTCAAAGCAATAGGCAATGCAGAGGATAAGCTGCCATCATATCGACGTGATGCGCCATCAGAGTGACCATGTGGGTGCACTGCTACATGCAGTTGACCATTTGGATGCTAACAGTCTTACGCCCGAGTACGAAAGATGAGTCGGCTGCTTGGAGCCTGCGATTTTGCGGCAGAGCCTCCAGAGCGTTATCGTCATGACATCTTTGATCGAGGCTTCGAGTCCGACTTGACAGATGTGAATATCACAGCGGTGAACAGCTCGGTCATGTGCGTATCTGGATGGAATTGGCCGCGAATAAGAGCCTTGAAGCAGCACAATTGATAACGTGAAAGTTGGTCGAGATTGCGTGTGTGGTTTGCGCATGTTTGGGGTAGTATAACGTACATCAGAGCCCAGCCTGTTCCGAAGAACAGTTCTGATAATTACCGGAAGGTCCGGTTTTCCTACAAAAGGATACAGCGATTATGGACGCAGCACAAAATTTTGAAACTCAGCCCAATTAAAGGCTCACCTTGGATCCCGAGGAGGCTATGAAGGTTCAAGCAGAAGATGAACGGATATGTAGAAGAGAGATACCTATAAAAATCTGCATGACGAGGGTTGGTGTTTATTTCTCGGAAATAGAACGCTATGCCACAGATCAAATGTCAGCCTCGAGTGTGGAGCGGGAGCAGTTACGACCGCATGACAAGTTCAGTGCAAAAGTTTGGGCGCAACTGAAGTTAAAAGCACGGCCACTCATATGTGTTGTGGCGTCGCAACAGTCCTTTGGGTGCATGGTATGGCATGCAATCCATTTGGAGCAGTTTCCTGGCTCGGCTGCCATCGACCTCATGGCATAACATGCACTGCACTGTGAAACAAGCGAGATTATATCGCCTTTGCATTCAAGTTTGCACAAAAAAACTCACTCAGATTGGTAACTTTGTGGCATGTTGAACTTTATCGATAATCTATGATCACGATGAGTGCGGGATGTATTTACGTGACTTCCCACGAGCCCGGAACATGCTTTAGCAAAGTTTATGTACTTGCTCAACCTTATGTATGTCCTACGGCTGGACAATCATCTACTAGTGGGGAGTATTCAAAGCAGCTCTGGTGCTGACTTTGCAAGTTGCGACTCATTGAGGGTGAAACGTATGATAAAAACTGACAGCAAGCTGCCATAATTAAGATCTTCCGAAGTGCAATCCAGAAGCTACCTCTCTTCGAGGAAGACGTCAGAAAAAATTAACTAGACTTAACATCTATTTCTTTCGTTCCTACACATGTACTGAGGTGAATATTGCTAGAATAGCAACGTATGCTCCGTAAAGTACAGCTCCACGATTATTGGGCTAAGATCTCCTGTGAAGAGGTATTTGAATGAATAAAATACGAAAGCATAGGAAAATGGGTAGAAACTATGTATATACTGCGTAAGATAGTAGTAATAAGGGTGGGTACAGTGGTGCACGATATGAAAGGCATGAGCACCAAGAATATCGAAGATGTCGTGATGAAACGTCAAAGGAAGGGATTTCAGAAAGGAATGAGTAGGTGCGTGACTAGCAGAGAAGAAAGGAAAACTCTCAGGAATGCTTATCATCATATAGGCCACCTCGTCGCTTTTCGTCATAGCTCCCTATGCCTCCGTGCCCCGAACCAGGACGGTTGCTGCTGTACACACCATATGAGGCATATGCATCAAGGTCAGCAGTACCTCCAGTATGTTCATAACTTGGGAGGAGAGTGTTGTTGGTTGGAACACGGTTCATGGCCACCTGTGGCGAGGACATTGTTGGTTGGTTGATTGCGGTGTATGCGGGGCTGCTAGTGCGACTAGCGGAAGGGAATAGACCACTAAAGCGCTGCTGCCGGCGTTCGTAAACGTCTTGCATGTCAGTCTCAGGCATTTCCTCTGGAGAGCCAGCTGGAGTGAACTGGTCAACATGGGCACTGTGTTGGGTGTGTGAACGAAGCCGGTATTCTAGTTCGGGATACGAGTCGTGGCGCTGGAGATAAGAGTGATGGGTCCTGGCTGCAGCACGGGCATCAGCCTCCTCCTTTTTGCTTTTGCGCCATTGTTTACGAAGCTCTTTGAACTCTGCAATGCATAATCAGCATTAATGCTTTAACAATTTAAATGAATAAAAAAGTGGGCATGAGAGTGCAATATGGCGAGCACACCAGGCCGAAGTAAAACTCTAGCATGACGACTCACCATTTGGGCTACGCTTGTGACCGTGTTTCTGCATGGTAACGTGGGCATTTAGGTGGTTCAGAGTGCCATATGCCTTAGTGCAGGAAGGCCATGAACATTGATACAGCCGTTCAATCTCGTCGTATCGCCGCCTTGGACGCTTCTTGACAGCGTTTCCTGGCAGCGCCACGAAAGAGTATTGTTTATTATCAGTATTCGAGCCGGAAGCGTCAACGAAGCGTCGAATGCCTGGCGCGTTGGATGATGTGGAAGTGCCCGTACCGGGCGGTGATGGACCGTAGTCATCCGAAAGGGCCCCGTAGGGCATTCCAAGAAAACCCATTGTGGGGGATCCCTCGCCACCAGAGAAATTAGGATTAAGAGGTGAAATAGGTTCTTCTAGCTCGCTAGACTCGTAAGAGTGCAATGGAATTTGATCTTGGTCCCTCCACGGCGATCTCGACAAATGATCGCGCACAGAGCCTGTGCTCAGCGTACGCTGCAGAGACGGTGTATAGCTCCCGTACAATCGGGGCGATGTGTACGAGGGAGTGTATTGGTGCTGCAGTTGTTGATATCGTGCAGAGGCTAGATCGGTTGATGAATTCGTGGGGTAGCCACCTATTGCACTGCCAAACATGGCTGGCTCGGACATGCGGCGTTGGTCCAGGAGAGCATGTGCGTATTTATCGGTTCCACGGGAACTAAGGTTCGACAAAATTGGATAACGACCCATATCTGGAGGGGAAGTTGCCGATGCAGGGAAATGATCCTGATGATGGGGAGCACTGTAAGGCTGAGGAAATGACGTGGTGGGATGATCATCGACGGGTGAAGGAGAACCAGACATATAGCGAGAGCCTGAATTGTCTGGTGAAATGGCATCGGAATTGCGTGCATGGGATACGAGGGCAAAATTGGAAGTTTGGGAGAAATTCGGAAGTGTGTTAAATGACTGAGGGGTCTGAGAGGAAGATGACGACGATGCGTCATACAAGTTATGCTCAAGGGTTGAATGAGCATCGTCGAACTGTGGTCGAGGTGCATAGGTGTAGTTTGTTCCCGATTGGGAGGAGTACCCATGATCATTCTCCACGGTCATAGGTTGAGGGAGGTCTATGAGACTGGAGAGGTCGTCAAATAAGAATTGCTGAGGAACGCGAGGACGCGTTGACTTCTTCTGCTGGGCAATTGCGAGAAGAGGTGGTGGTTGGAGAAGAAGTGGTGCCTGCATGGGATGCGAACCTGAAGAAGACTGAATCTAGGCGGGGTGTATGTGAGCCGACTTAGAAAAGGAAGGCTTGCGGAATGTACAAGTTGAGGATTCGAGGGAGATCGAAGTGATTGAATAATTTTGTCATTGACCGATTGGGTGAAGAGTTAATATACGTTACGGGAAGCTAAGCAGTGGGAGTAAAACATACATGATAAAGCGCCCGCGCGGTTAGAGAGAAACCGTAAACACGAAATGGCTGAGCAATCAAAGCATGCAAACACCGGAATGAAATGAGTTAACGGGGGCGCACTATCCGCAAAGGTCAAGGCGAGTGTCACAGTCAAACAGTGTCTCCAAGCAGAGCGGGCACGCTGTGTTCTTGCCTAGACAGCGCTGATCGTTGTCTTCCTTTCAGCCGATCCAATATTGTTGAAGATCTGAGATCTGCATAACTTACCAACTCGTGACACTTTGCCTCAATTTTATCAAAAATCGACCCCCGAACAAACTTCACTTTTCCATTTCAAATTCAAATCCTATCTTTGGAACGTTATTACTTCATTTGGAAGTCACGCGTCTGGTAATAACCTTCAAAGCACGCCGAATAAATTTCATTTACTCTTGGTTATATATCATTTTTGCTGTTCGAAGACTCCTCCCGCGGGCCGCCCGATATTGCCAACATATGGCATGCCGGTCATCCACTTGAAAACCGTTGCCGCAAAACTCCAAGTATCTAGCGTCCAGAACGGAAGTTCTCACATGCCTGCCGCACCCACCCAACTACCGCCTTCAAGTGTATGATGACGATGATTTGCCTGCCCAACAGGTTCCCTGCGATGCCTTCGGCCCCGCGATCATCATTCCTTGATCTTCTTTTCACTTCCCCCGCCCAAAATGCAATATTACTCTTTGGGGCGTGCGGGTTTCTTTCCCCTTTTAGCCAATTCCGTCCCAAACGATGGGTCACGCCGGTCACAGTGTTTTTGACAGTATGTCACAAAAGTGATGCCAAAGCACAGGATGATATACTGCCCTCATTATACTGCCCTCATGATAGTATTACCTATCCCTCTTACGCGCGATGGAATCATTGTTAGTGCATAATAATGCGGCAGTGGGTCAGATCGTGGGTGATGTGATCGACAAGTCGCCACCGTGATCTCCTTTGCAACTTAAAGAATGAATAACTCCGGTTGGGAGGCAGTCATCGCTAAATAATGTTAGTGTTATCATAGAGCGTCTCTCAGCTTCAACTTTGAAGTCTGGTCGCAACTAGACATAGGCAGTGTGCCAATATGCGACCAAAGCCCACCCTGCCATATGCACGTGCAAGCCACTGTATCAATTGTCGTTTCTGCGGGAGTACATGCCACCCTTTTGAACAGCCTTCGAGTCAATAAATCACGACATTGCATTCAGAATCTCCATGTTGACAACTGAATATAATACAGCATGGTTTCAACACATCATGCTCACACATTGCCACCAATCCGACGGGATAATATTCTCCTTCTGTTGAAATGACAGGGGCCACAGTGCTTGGCGATTGGATATCCAAAGGAGCGCATTTCAAAGAGCTCCGCCGGCTAATCCGCATCGAGTGTAGCCCAGTTTGTGCTCCTCTGTTATAAATTACCAGTATTAAATTCCAACTCCCATTATAACGCATCCGGCTTATCGAGTGGCAGCCCGCACATGAGCCCACTTGCAAAGCACCTATCATCGCCGGCGCAATGTTCATATCACATGCAATGTGGCGGCACCAAATTCATTGGAGTTCAGTTTCAAAGCAGATTTACCGCCGCACCTCCATTTGATGCAAGGCACAAGTAGCGAGACCGGGCACTTATTAGTCGGTTACATCTCAAGTTGGAAGTCTCTGACCCACCATATCGACCGATGGATCAACTCAGATCAACATCCGACTCTGTGCAGGATTTCTGTTTGCTTAAGGCCGCTAAGAAGGTGATAAGCGTCTGATAAGCGCATCTGAGCGTACCTGAGGGCAATTATCGCCATCGGGGGTGCGCATGGGAGTTTGAGTCAGGCTAGTGACATTTGACTTAGTAAACTGAGAAAGGGAGCGCAAAGATATCATTGCCAACCTTTCTTAATTGATTACATGCCCTCAGAACACTTAGTGAGCGGTCAACTAAGTGTCGGAGATATTCCAGATTGAGTCAGGCCCAGTCAGCTGACACCGTACACGAGATAATCAACCTGATTTGACCCGAGGCTCACTAACATGACTCATCTAAGCAGGACGTAAGATGATGCACAAAGCAAAAGGGGGAGGAGAAAGCCTTACTTCGCGCACCTATAGTATCGAGAAATGATGGTTATTCCCAGCACAGGCTGTGCAAGCCGCGCTCCGTGCCGGATAACGCGGGAGGAGCCATGAATTCGAAATGAAGAACAAACTTGGTCGCCGGCCTCATGAGGTATGCTCCTTCCTTGTGATCCAATGAATTCGGACCGCGTCATCGACGGGAGGACGTAGGTAATCCCACTTCGGTGGGCCATCGGTAAACTAGTAGGCGACCTAGCCACCGAACGGGACCGAATGAATCATGCACTAACGTACAAGCTTACACATGGCCGCCATCCGAAGTAGCATTTCTGAACCCTGAAGACGATTCTATGCGAAGCAAACGCTGTAGTAAAGTTTTTGAAAGTTTCTCTCAATCAGAGAAGCATTGAATCATAATTGGCAACACCGAAAACACCGGACAGTATAATCTATCTGAACTTCCATTGCGATTGGGTTCAGGTTGAATTGCAATGAATCGGACGGGCGTCTAGAAGCATCTCCCGAGCACAAAGTTGAATTATCACTGAGGGAATGTACGTTGATGAGCTCATGCGGACCATGTGGTCACCAATGTTGTAATTCGGGGGAGTGGTCAGAAGAATAAGTATGGCGCCACAATTTCGAACTGTTTAATATGATTGTCATATTGCCTTTTGAAAGAGAGCTTCCTCATATGCATAAGGGAACGGCTGAGTGAAATAACCGACGTCCTTGTGAATGCAAAGTTCAACCGTTGAGATAGTTCAAAGTTGATTACATACAATCGGTAGAACGGGTAGCAAAAAAAGCTCTCAAACCACAGCACCTTCCTAAAACAGGTTGTTCACTGTGTGCCACCACGACCTAGGGATGCTCTTGACATCGCATCGTGACGATGAGCAGAATATCTCATAAACCGATGACTAGCCCGACGTCAAGGAGGATCACGGCAACCACGATCAGGCGCTCCAGCGGGGTGAAAGGTAAATACATGTCCAACAAGCTTCACTCTGGATAAAGTGCCGACTAACCTAAAATTGACACGCTACCTGATCACGATTATTAAATCACAGTTCACGAGCATACAACCATGCTGCTCAAATGCTCCGGAGGTAAACGAAGCCGATGGGTTGAAACAGTAAGATGCAGACTACAGCGGTTTAATCACGGTAATTTTCTCGCAGGAGCTGTGCAGAGATGCCGGTCCGCTGGAAATTGGGAAAATTGAAGTTTCTCTCGGCCGCTCACCGCCTTCCGTCCTTCGGGCATAAGCGGGGTTCATCTGATAAGTATTCCTGCCCGAATGTCGAATTAATCCTAAAAGAGAAAGTGCTCCGGTTTGAAGTCTCGAATACTGAAACACGACAGCTCGCGGCTCCATCGAGACTCGGAAGCCGCCGCGCCCCAAGTCGAAGAATGAAAAAGAACGGTTATCGAGAACTACTTAAAGGTATATTAACGTCCTCTTTGTGCATGCCGTCCAAGCTGCAACTCAGGCTGAACTTAATTCCATGTGGTCGCTGGACAGGCGTTTTGATATTATGTGAGTCTCTACATCAGATAACCCACGACAGTATGGTCCGACATACCTTCCATTCACAACGTTCTTCTTCCGATTGAATCGCGCTTGCGGCACCTAGCATGGGCCCATGGGGTCCCATGCGTAGAAGATGCTTTATTTTTCACTCCCGATAACGTTCAAGTTCCGCGTCTCGACTTCTCGTTTCCTTTTCACCCCACAGAGCTACTGATAACGCAGATTGCGGCACACCATCTTTGGAATGAGGCTCACTCAGGGCATCATGCTCGATCCAGCTCACTAATTGACTGGGTCACGCTAGGCAAGAATAGTCTCAAAAGAAAGGTATATTACATTTCATCCAAGATTTTGCCTAAAGTCCACCCTTATAATTATAATAAGTGGATGTCATAAGATGTTGACTCTTGCTAAATCGTGGACAAACATGCACGCATATGAATTCGTAAATCAAGTCGAGACTTGGGAACTTTATGACGCTCATGGAATTTTGAAACGACCGCTACTTGATCGGATGGGGCTCGCAATGAGCCGTACACACCGATATAGCATTGCGCATACGCAGAAAATGTGAATGCCCCAAGTGCCTAGGTACGGAGCAAAAGCATTATCACTTTTACCGACTGCCCTTGGTTCCAGCCGCCAGCATCACATAACTTATGTCGAAAATCCGTCGAGACATAGTGATCGACCGTTTGCTTTTCGAACATGATCTAACGACCCACAATGACCTAACCATTATATCTGCATTTCATAGCGTGTTTCAAACAGAAGTGACCTACACCATGACTACATTGACAAGACTACACAAAGAAACAATGCTCTCTCAACCCGCGCATACCTAGAATATCCTGAACAATGGTGTGAAACAGGAACATTCATGTGGCGAGATAGCACATACCCAATCAGCAGGCGTTAACCAGAGATCTGTGACAGAGTCCATTTTGCCGAGAACTGCGGCACCTTTCCAAGCCAGCACACGAGGGTCAACTTCTTTTGGAGGGGGAATTATCTGAACCTTGTCCATGCTTGGGACTAATGGAGTCGCGATTGCTTGCAACCTTGTTGCAAACGGTTTAATATATCAGATGTATAAGCAACTTCCACGACCCACCTGCTCTCCAATGCATGAGCCATTCCAGGTATCAAGGCGCTTCCCCCGATGACAAGGACGGCCTGAAGGTGCTTGCGAATTTTATCGTCGCCCCCGGATGCCCGAGCACTGTTGAAGATAGCAACATCGAGAGGAAGTTTACTTGCTTCAAAACAGACATCAATACCGAGACCATTGAAACTCGAAGCCTCTGGTGCAGAGGGCTGTTGAGGTTGCTGAGGCTGAGGAGGTGCAGGGATAGGAGATGGTTTTCCATCTCCCTCTGCATCAATTACATCCATCGGTGCGTCACCAGACACAGCCCCGGGTGCTCCTGCAGCGGATTGTGCCGAGGATTCTACAGCCGGAGGTGGTGTCACATGAGCAGTCGATGGCAGTGATACCTCGTGCTGTTCTTGTTTCCCGCCATTCTCTACGATCGGGGTCGTCTCTTCCTCATTTTGTCAGTACAGCTATCTCAAGAATGGAGTCGTACGTACCATCCTGTGGCTGAGTAATGGCAGGGATGGGAGAGTGACGAACATCCGTCGGAGCGGTAGATGGCGGCGGGAGTAGATGTTGCGTCGAGATGATCATCGCTTGAGTCTGATGGTATGATGTAAAGGAATCCTATCATGGATACATGCAAGAGTGCATACCACATGGTCAGCCGGATGTTCTATAATTTCTTCAGTGACATCCGGATGGGGTATCGAGCGCAGGCCAATGTGCTTCCTGTCGAACTCAATCACACGGGGCTCGAATATGCACTACTTACGGGCGGTGGTCAAATTGATGAAGGCTGTAGTTAGCGAAACGCACCATAGGCGCAAGTATTATTTCGTCATATGCCCGCAAGCCATACTTCTCCGTGGGTTTACCCGGCCTGCGTACCACAAAGTCGTACAGGTTGAGGGCAACATCACCCTACAAAACTAAGCATGACAAAGTCGTGACCTGCGGATGGCTTACCTCAGCTAGTGTGCACAATCGTGCTTTCAAATCCTCCATGACGGCCCAATCATACCACTGCGCAAGATTGATATCGCGATAGGGGAAACTTATGCGTTCTAGGAGAACATATAAGAATTCCGTAATATCATCCCCACCCATATTGAGTGTAATTCTAACGGAAAGGGTCAGCGGTAAAGACTTTGCAAAAGATATACCTTACCTAGATTCAGAGATAACCAGGCCTTCGTCGACGCATGCTATACTGGAGGTGACAGCACCTATGTCAACAACGCACGCGCTACTGATTCCTGCGCCATAGGTAGCTGCCAAAGATTCCTGTTCCCACGTCAGAGCCTGTTACTATCGGTATACATATATATCCGTGACTCACCTGCTGCACGCAGATCTGCTTGAAGCCCAATGAAACTAAGATAATGTTAACAAATTCGCGGACATATGCCCGATCATAGAAGTCTGGAATGACAAGAACAGCAGAATAATCCTAGTAAAATTGTTTGAAATCAGGTATAAAAGGAGCCAAAACAACAAACCTTGTAATCGTGCTTCCTTATGTCCCACCTTTCTCTTAGAACTGTGCTGATAATAGTTTCAATGTCATCCAATATCATTTGATGTGATGGGTAATCTCTGGTGTTGAAGTTCTTTCCATGAATTGGCCATCTTACCGAATAATTCAAGAGTTGAGGATCAGACAATTGGAGTGCCTGATATGAAGACTAAGAGAAGGACGCTTAGAGTTAAATTATAATACATACTCGTTCGCCAACTAGAACCTCTGAATCCTCCAAGGGGTCTTGAATCCAGTCGACAAGGAACGGATCATTAATCTCGGGTATGATTTCAGGTTTGAATTGTTCGTTAAAGGTAGATGCAATGCTTGCTGCATTGGGTGTAACGCGAAGTTTGTAAAACCTCATGCGCTCGCGAAGAGACACAGTGATTGACGCAATTTTACTATCAAACTGTGGGAACCCTTGAGGAAGGTATGCATGATGAAGAGGAAATGCGCGTACAGGATCATCTGAAGCGATATTGACCGCATATTCGTCTCCGTTAGAACTCGTGGAGGATAGTTGTGGGGTTTGTCCTTTCCTCGGACGCGAGATACCCTCAACGTAGGTCGGAAGCGGTGTTGGTGGTTTGTGTTTACGCGCAATGACATTTGGAATGGACGCAGGGGTGACGTCTGATGCCCTCCCGATTCTCAGAAAGCGCGAACCAGGGTGTATGACAATAACGTGAGAGCCACGCCTATTCTGAGCAGCTCAGCATTTACCATACGAATGATGAGCCTAACCATGCAAAAGCCCACCTCTGTTCCGGTGAGGGAGCAATTTCTTCTGCTGCTAGGTCTTTCTTTCGTAATGCATTACGCGCCCAAATGGTCTGTGACTCCGATTTCAAGTAAGAAGAGCCCATATGCTTGGGGTTTGGCCTGTATTATGATGGGAATCAACGATAAGAATTGCAGTCGTAGAGTCTACATACGCCAGGGGCACATGCATGGATGTGTAGCGCATGCCCGAGTCATCTTTTTTCGCGTTGGGTATTCCCCTTGGCATGAGTACAGGTGCTGTGTTTGTGCAGGAATGATGAAGGCGAAAAGACAAGTGAACGTTTATGAATTCTGCACAGCTCAAAGTTCAGTGTGTCATGGACCGGCTTCTGCCGGCGTCGAGTGAACGTTCCGCAACATGAATGGTAAATATGCAGGTGAAATGTATTGTACATGATACAAAAATGTCGATATTGATGTGGATATATGGATAAACGAGACAGCAGTCAATGTCACAGCAATTACCAAAATGCACACCTATGACAAGGTAAATGAGTGAACTCAGTATAATCGAGACAGACAGCTCGCTTACCACCCAGAAAAGCACTGACAGAGGTTCTCCAGTGACGTAGCCTGCAAAATAAGCTTATCCACCTGAGCAGGAACAGGAAGACCGACACCGGGACCGAAATCGCGCCCTGTTAAGGAGGAAAGAAAGCGCATCAGCAACGCAGAGGTTCAAATACACAGAAGCGGGCTAACCTGTGAGCTTGTGCTGGACACGGTTGTAGACAAGTAGAGCCCGCACGTTCCGAACCTCCTGCCTTGCCCCAGGTCCTCCGACAACCTCTGAAAAGGTGTCAGTCTCTCACTTCGAACGCATATACTAAATATATACCATTGAAAATATCGTTCTCATCAGCGCGCAGCTTACGAGTTGGACCTTGGGGATATCCTGAAACCTTAGCTAGTTCCGCAGCACGAGCAGGGTCAGATTCGCCATCTGCTACTCATGTAAGCCAAGTCGAATAATAACGAAGTAAGACGCGCCTTCTGGTCGACGTGAATCGACATCAGCTTGCATGAGTCGCCAATTGATCAATGGATCATAAACGAAGGCCTCTAGGACTGCCATCAGGGACTCCTTATTCGCCCGCAACACGGACATAGTAATTTCGCATGTGTGTCGGAAGCTTCCTTCGATTCCACTTATCTACAGCGCAACTGTGAGTTTGAGAACGCCGGCAGTATGTCAGATATAATTACCTCCATAGCATGCGTGAGCATACGGGTAAGTCTGAATGGAATCTTTTCGGGGAACTTCTCGCGGTGCATAGCAACTTCAAAACAATCACCAAAGTCAATATGAACGACTTTGCCAGTTGTGCGCTCCAGTAAAAGATTGGACGGATGGCGATCTCCAAGACCGAGGATATGGCCGACCATGCTGTTCACTGCCAGAGAGCGTGTGTAGGTAGCACGGCGTTCAAGCCAGTGTTCTGAATTTGCGCTCTTCAGCCATAGGACGCGATACAGATCTTGACCAGTGGTATTCTCTAACGCATACTCGAATACTTCAACCTTTTGCAGTAACGTCAAGTTCTCATAGTCCGGCGCCATCTAGGATATGTTAACAAGCGAGACATGCCCTTTGGATGATGACACATACCTGAAGCATTAGCCGATACTCTATGTTCAAAAGGACTTTGCGCGAGTCT
>Ga0153976_1000146_pt1 | contig 21935 bp, 26 predicted proteins | sample TSGA060MetaG_FD_104717 | JGI IMG/M metagenome (GOLD analysis project Ga0153976, IMG submission 104717) | Attine ant fungus gardens microbial communities from Georgia, USA - TSGA060 MetaG | ecosystem: Host-associated > Fungi > Mycelium > Unclassified | place: USA: Georgia, Yuchi Wildlife... | reverse complement strand
TCAGCCCATCTGTGCAGTCTTATATACCAGTCCAGTCGTCCAAATTTAGACCCGTCTTGAAAACCTTTGCCCAAAGTCCATGGATTTCACCTGTTCCAGCCGAGCGGGCCGCAGAACAAGTTGAAGCGTTAATAAGAAATAAACGAGATATGGAGTCCGAAGTGTTATGCTCCGTAGATGGACGCGGTAAGTAAAGAGAATTAAGCTTCTTACAACTTCTTCACGTCTAATAGCATTTAGAACTTTGAGTACCTTTTGTGGCTCTCGCGCGACCGAGGCCTCAGAACGGGATCGAGATGTTTCGAGTGTCATTGAAAAACCATCCGATAGAAATGGGACCAGAACCCTTGAAAGCTTCGAGTCGCTACAGGGTCCTCGAAAGACACGGAAACTAGAGAGATTGAACACAAGGGTGTAATCGATCCAACTTCCCGGTGCGCGGATGGTCTATAACAGCGGGTCATCTTCCTTCGTTGGGTGGCACGCGGTGCGTTATTTGGTCTGGTCTCCTGTGAACACTTGGGAAATTTTATGCTAGCAGACGTGCAGCTTCCCGATGGATCGTCGTCAGGTGTGGGTTTCAAGTTATGGCCTGATTCTGGATTCAACACCATCAGGGTCATCTTCTTTACTATTTTGGACATGAACCTAGGAAACGTCGGCTCCTTTTTTCCGGAAATCGGGTGACTGAGGTGTCCAAGAAATTTAACAATTCGCGCTGAGCATAATTCAAAGAATACAATTGAATATCAAGAAATAGCTGTAACGATACTTTCCGTTGTCACAAAAAATTATTGAGTTTCACAGGTCTACGAACGGCTGCTGAATTCCCCTCATTGAACTTGTATGATACACGATAGGCTTCCTTCATGGGTTTCTTGGCAGCCAATTTTGAGTTGGTTGTCGATGTCGGTTTAACCGCAATAGGACGACCAAAGAAATCCGTCGGCGTCTGGTAGACAAATCTCAATTTCACACGGCAGCTCGAAGCCTAACCCCTTACCTTCCCACTAGTATCAGATGGATTCGTTTTTTGCCGCTTTGGTGCAGGTTCGGAAATATCCACCTCAGTCGACTTGTGAGTCCCGTTACTTCAGGTCACATCAGAAACTCCGAAAACGTGAATATTGACCACGAAACGCATACCGTTGCATGTGTCCAGACACATGGCGGTTGCCGCTTTTTCCTTTTTCAATGGCCTCAACATCGCGAGCCGCTAATTTGGCGTTGACCTAGAAAATTATATTTCGACGATTGGACGGCCCAGGCTCGCGACACTCACTTCTGCAGCGATAAGATGACGAACAGCATATCGTGATGCTGCGATATCGCTTGCTCTCTTGCCATCATAAGTGATGAATACATCAATGGGGCTACGTAAAAAATTAGTCAGATAGTCCTGCTTACGCCCAGTCCATCGAGCACGGACTTACGGGTCAAGGCCATAGGACAGTTGACCATCCTCTCCTCTATCTGGTATGAACCGTAGTTCTAAAGCCGCCATGATCTCCACCAGTCGAGCCAATAATCGACGCTCTTCAGCCCGAATTACCTGGCTATTTGCCTATTTTGACACATCAGTGGCGGAAAACTTGGCAGAACGAAAGCTGTCACTGACAGGTCTAAGCGGCGGTGATATAATACGATTGATAAATGGCGTGAACTCGAGTTGTAGTATTGGGGCACTGGCGAGGTGTCTGTAGGCCCCTCCTTCTTGACGATTTATGGCATTTCGGAGACAACGGGCAAAAGAGTCGTAAATTTCTTCGTTTGACTTAGTGAGTTGATGATACTTTGGGCGATAATTTAGAAATATGATACGTTGAGCTTGAAATTACTGACCTCCCAATCTGAGTAATTGCGCTCTATCCGCTCGGATTTTCGAGCTTGGAATAGTGGATAGAACGGAACAAGCATGAAAGGCAAATATGGAAGAAGGGCGAAGTCACTATCAGCAAACATTGATGAAGATAGTGCGTCGTAGGTAGTTAACCACTCGGTTGCTTTCTCGTGGCGGGAAAAATTGGCATCATGTTGTCGAAGCGTGGCGTAATGCTCAAAACACCCTATTTTCCGTTAGAAAGAGTCGTCAAAACGTGGGATCGCTGAGGTCGCTCACCATTTGCAATGGCCGCATCTTTACCGCTACTTTCAATCTCGTGGCTTAGCCGGTTCACGTATCTAGATTCTTGTTCCTCCGTCATACCTAACTCCTTGACCCGCTTTTTCGACAATGGACTGAAGATGCCATTTAAAACAGCTACAGTTGTGGTATCATCCTCTTTCATCCCAATAGTGGCTTTGCGAATGACAATCTCTGTAACGTCTTCTCGACGTGACTTGACAAACTATGGATGGCAGCATTCAGGACGCATGTCAAGTAAAAGATGCCCAATATTTACCTGTAATGTATTAATGCAGCCGCGGAGGTCGCCCTTCGCAATCGCCACAAGTGTACCCAGGGCTCTCGTCTCAGCTTTAAGACCTTCGTTGTCACATATCTCTTGCAGGCGCCTGACGGTATGAAAGTCTGCTGGACGTGTAAATCGAACTTGATAGGCATGTGGCCTCAACTTAGACAATGATGAAGCATTAATGTCATTGCAGATGCAGATGATTGGACGGAGAAGGGGCCTTGAAGCATTTGGTTGCTGTTTATGACTACCTCGTTCTGAGGCATTGGTCAATCAACGAAGACATGGGGAATTCATGGCTACACACTCTTCTTTCGTGATTTGCTCAAGGTCAGTTGGACAAGACTGTTAACGAAAGAGCTTGTCTAAGAGCTAGTTATGGGCAGTGTAATCAATTTTGCGTGACAATTACTTACATTCTCGCCAGCCCCCGTTGCACCATCAATCTCGTCGATTACTACAAGGACAGGCTTTGTACTATTCACCAGGGAACCTGATTCGAGGGTAGGACGTATTCGATCGTTCACTACATTACCTGCTCGAGCATCGCTAAACAGGATTGAATTGTTGGCATACCAACAGGATTGTAGGGAGTATGTACCTAGCATTGATTTCCATGATATCGTAACCAGCATGGCGTGCCACGACGTGAGCAAGGGTAGTCTTGCCCAAGCCTGGGGGTCCCGACAGAAGCAGAATCTGTACAACTGTTAGCATACTTAGACATACACCACCTGTACCTCACCTTCTCGCGCGGTCGTTGATACTCGTCGTCGACATTCTCATCAACATTTCGTTGCCGCTTTTTGCCTTTCGTTTTTCCAAACACACAATAATCCCATTGTTTTACCCAAATCATGGTCTCACGTGCAACACGATCGTTTCCTATAAGATCTGTAAAACAGGTTGGGCGATACCGGTCTACCCAGAGTGTATCCTCGATGGAATTTGTGGCAAAGCTATCAGACGGTCGCAACTGGAGACTGGAATCGAATTTTAGATGCCAAGTTTTCAACTGACGGCCGCGCCACGTACTTCTGTAATTTTCTTATATCATCAAGAAGTCGGTGTACTGGTATATCGAGGAGGCTGGAAAAAGGAGAAGTCGTGGTTTCCACTGTGCTTATGAATGGAGTCTATAAAACGCTCATCAATAAGGACATTCCAGCATCTTCGAACCAACGCACAACCAGCTTCGCAGAGCGTTTCCTCTTTTTCAGAGATATCACGCTCCCGTTGAACGTAGTCGCTTGAACATAGTTAGAGGACTTTGTAGTCCAGGACGACCTTTCATCATCGTCAAGAACAGGAGAATGTAAGGATGTCGAACTTGACGGTGAAAATGCTGTTGCTGCTTCAGATGATATTCAAAGTGGTTGGATTTTTATAATTACCTTGACGGGTGCCAGAAGTTCCCTGCTCTCCATGAACGGAGGTTAGATTAGGACTTAACATTGAGTCTCTAGAGCTGACGTTCTGTGGGTTTGTGTCTTCAGAGTTAACTATTCGCGAGTTTGAATCTTCCTTAGGTCTCTTCGTCTTTGAGAGTAGGCTTGTCAAAGTGAAGGACGCAGCATCTATCCAATGAACTCCAGGTCCCGCTAACCTTCCAGAAACTGGCGCTTACGAATTTTGCTATTATCAATTTGAAATATTCCTCCATTTGTTTCGTTGGTACAGCTGATCGTAGTTGTTGATCCGGATTCTGTCTGGAGAGAGGAACTAGATCCAAGCAACCCATTTGGCGGGAAGCTCGAGACCATAGTGATGATCCAACACTTCAAATATATCTATTTTCAGGATTTCGCAAAACCAATGCTTCAGGCAAAGTCTCTCGACGATCACAATAAGGTATAGAATGAGCAAGGAAACTGAGCATTTACAAAGTATTTACAGAGTGTATCACATCCCGTGATGGCGTTGCTTGGTATGGTTCTTGGAACCAAACATGACTGATGATCCTTGTAAGCCCTTCTTCAGTTAAACTTTTTCGATGTCCACAGTGCAAGAGTCGACTCAGAGTTTGAGCCCAGGCAATCAAGAGAGTAAGTCAAGAATTCATTTTACCAAAAAACTTAGTGTTAATTGAAATTTATCAGCTTTTCGCGCTCTAATAAATACAATTGCTCCCGAAACCGCAGAAGATGGACATTTTACCCATGAAACGATCAAAAAATTATCATCGAAGTTGAGTGAACTGATCGGTGACGAGGCAATGAAAGACTACGAACAACTTAGGGATAAGAGGGGTGAGGTACGCTTTTCTCGAAGTCCGCACACACTTCACTCCAGACCTATACTCAGCTTATGAATGAAGATGGACTTCCCATCATCGACATTTCTGAGTCACTTCCTCAAACTGAAGGAAGCAATCGGCAACAAGAGCCTATGATTCAAGATATTCCTTTAATTCGCCTCTCATCCCTCCCCACCGTCGCAAGAGAAAAACTACGCCAACATCGTGATCGAATTCTGAACGAGTTAGAAGAGGAAGAACGTCAAGAGGAAGTGCGTCAAAAGAAAGCTGAGAGAGAAGAGAGAGAAGAACTTCTGCGAAAGCGTAAGGTAGAAGCCGTAAACGAACAGGCCAGACGGCAACAGGCGACGGAGCTCCAGAAGAAAATGGGGAGGGCGCTCATGCGCAATATGGGGTTCTCTATGCAAGAACCCGATTCCTTCATAAAAGAAGGAGATACAGAAAAGCAAGAAAATCCACAAACAAGAAAGGACACTAGGGAGCGCAAAAAAACCGTCACCTTTGTAGAATCCCAGGATTCCGGTTCCAAAATCAATAAGCCTGAGTGGAACGATGTCACAGCAGCGAGGTTACGTGCCGGGAAACGCCCTACACTCCTACAATCATTTCTTCCCGATGCTAACCCCGTTAAATTCAACGTTATTGAACGCATGCCCGCGGTTGACGTCTCAACTACCTCCAGTCGACCCACTCCTTTTAATCCATTCACGAAAGACTCTGATGACGAATCAGAACCAGAGGATAACAATCCAATACCTTACTCTGACAATAGCGACGGCGACGAGGCATCTGGAGAAGGACTTCTAGACAGTGAAGAAGACAATGGAGAGGCTGAGCTTGAGAATCAGTATGACTTAGACTTTGCACAACACCAGCAAGAGATAGCCATGGAATACTATAATAAACGCAACATCATCGGTCAAGACGTGGCGAGAGCCATCATAAATCATTCACACGAAGAGAGTGTAAGTATCCGGCTCATACCGGTAGTCTCGACTCACTTAATTCTGATCAGGAATCGGCCCTCGAGGCACCAACGCCAAACAGCCAATCTAAATTCTTAGTATCGCGCTTCAAAGCCAACCGCATAACATCAGCCTATGGCACTCCAATCGGTCCTAAGACGTCAACGTCCGTTGCAGATTCAGTACTTCCCGAGACCAGCACCAGAACAGTACAACGTGCTATCCGCTCAGGCAGAATTGACGATGATGATCACCTTGTAGGGGGTGATCGTGATAGCGACAGTGAAATCGAAGCAGAAGGACTACAAGAGACCCTAGAGCTACTCAAGAAAGGGGAAGTTTACAATCTCGGACAAAATAGGCAGTATTTCCATGCTCCGTCTCAAATGCAACCTGGTAGCACTCAAGAAACTTTGGCACCAGCTTTGAAAGTAGCTGAGTCCCGGAGGGCACCTTCTGACACAGTTACTCAGCAACAGGGACTACAGCATCGCTCACCCCTCAGTCGACCCAAAACCTCTAAATTCAAAGCTGATCTTTCCAAATCGGGTAGATTCTCGACCCTTACCCCTTCGGAGATCTCTATTTCACCTGCCCCTTTGCATTCTTCATCAAAGCTCCCACAGACATTGGCTGGTGGAGATGACAAGAAGCAAGGTGAACATCAGGTCATAAGCGCATCGAGAGAGACATTGCACTCCCCTTCATCCACAACTACTGATGCCCCATCCTTCACAGTACCAGGAGCTGAGCCTACCCAATTCAGCCTGCATAGAGGATATATTCCGGTGATGACTCAATCGTCGGACTCTACAGTGTCTGGCTCTTTAACATCATTTCCCTCAATGATTGTTGACTCACCTTCGTTTCCTCCACGTGGACAACGACCTCATCGACCTGAGCATCCTCCAACGATAGTGTCATCGCGAACCGCCACTGCTGATATACCAACAGAATTGGATGCGGCGAAAAGACCTGTGGCTTCTATACCTTCGTCAGGCATAACTCGGGCAGAATCGAGTTCTATTGTAGCACCAACTGTTTTAGAACGGGTTCCTGGACCAAGAGACAGCGCCTCAGCAGTGGGCTCTGGTTTAGCATTAGGGAAGGTGTCGAGGTTCAAAAAGTCTAGGGATGGTCACTCATAGCTTATGCAGAGTGTCTTTGGACCCTTTGTTTTGGACCATAATGCTCACATGTTTATAATCAAGACGTAGACTCATCCAGCGAACCAAAAAAAGAGAAACCCATGGAAGAAGGCCGGGAAGCGCATGTCTTTGATGTTTAACTCATCCAGTGACTTCGAATACGACTGACATCATGAAGTTGGGCAGTATTGGGCAGTATTGGGCAATTACTATTGAACGGGGTGTTTGTGGCTATGGTGTCAGCTCAGAATCAGTTTTCACAGAGTTTCTCGAAGTGTGTTGTTCTTGGCGTTCCCAGCGATCATGGTTTCAGGATCCTCGGGGACGTCTGATGTCAAGGGCCTAGGGGTCATTTGATGAGCAATTAGAAAGTCTAGATGTGCGCCAACGCAAAATACCAGGAGATGAAACGACGACGTAGACTGACGTAGACTGAGGCTTGGTATTGATATGATGCATATCACTGACCAAACATGTCCTAAATCACTCGTCATAGATGAATATGAATATGGAGAGGATGACCCTTTCTTTTTTAAAAGAGTGAATAGATTCACTCATTCTCATTCAGGTTTTGGCTGGATTGGGAATTGTCTGTCGTGACAAGCGTCACATGTACACATTCTTGAGCAAACCGCCATGAATTCACCTCCAGATCCGGGCTCCTCTACTGATTCTTCGTCTACGAGTGGCACCCCATCGCAAGAAGAAGTTACTCACGGGAGTATCCAACCAGATGTACAGATACAATTGCCTTCAGGCCCGGGTTTCTTCCAAATCGCCAATCAGATTACCGCCTTTGCAGGAGCCTCCAAACGCCGCAACCCTTCCAGCGGGTCCAGTGGCCCTGCGGCATCTGCGCGGGATACCAAGCTGCGCAGACGCGGTGATGCTTCAAGGTCTACTTTGGAAACGCGTGTCGAGACACAAGCACCTAGGAAAGAAAAGGATGAACTGGTTGACACTAACATCGTCGAGTTTCTGAGAAAAGGTATACTGGTGATATATCTGTATCGGACCAACAGAGCTCATGCATTATACAGAAATCGGTGACCCTTTATCTGAAATCTCTACCTCAGCGTCTTCTATCTAATCCATTCGCCCTGTGCGTCTTTGTCACCACCTCACCTGATCTCTTGCCTTGATTTGAAGAGACACTTAGTGAACTCAGTTTTCTCCTGTAAATCATTGAATCTGATTCCAGGAGCGGTATATGGATTGTGAAGTCAACTAATGCTTAGAATACAGTGGATTTAGAGTAGTCATGAACAACGGTCAATCTGAATAAATAACCTATTAAATTTAATGAGTGTCTGAGCCACTGCCCCTTGGACCTCGTGTCATTCTCTTCAGAGATAACATATGTGATAGCGCTTCTTTCCCTTTCAATACCGAGCTCTTTCTTGGCTGTCTACTCTGTCTCCTCTCTGACAAATTTGTTTGTATCCTTTGTAGCGCAACACCTCTCTCCTCAGTCGCGAAGTCAAATCCACGCTCAACAGAGGTCAGACCAGTCGACATGTCCGTCCGGCTCGCCGTTTTGATGTCCATAGAAGGTCTTGCGAATCTCGGTTCCGGTGTGGCAACACTTGACCTTCGTGATGCTGTTCTTGATGCAGATGAGAACGATGATCGACCTTGGACTTGAGCTGCGTGTATGTTTTTGAGTGCTTCGTCAGTCTTTGGCGCTGCAGGTGTGAGCTCGTTCAAGTTGCGGTGGGACTCCTTCTGGCTAATCCACCGCATGATGTCGATATCACTAGGACGGAAGACGGATTGCCATCCCTTGAATAGATAACGTGGTGCCATGGCAAGTATGAATGTTAGAGGCAGGCAGAGCCAGAAATAGGCCGAATGGAATAGCAAAAGGTTGTTCCCAAACATAGTAGACGTTGATAAGCTGTTGTCAATTGCCTATAGACTTAGGTGAGACAAAACGGACAGACAACTCCACAACACCACTTACTGTGAAGACCCAAATAATGATGATCCCTATGAATACAGCAAAGAAGATCCAGCCTGACCAAGCGGTAGTACTCAAACCAGCAAACATATTGGCAACCATAACTGCTGAGATAGCCATCGTCTATAATCGTGGTCAATAAGCTAGGACAGAAAGTGCAGAGAAATACACACTTACGGTTGAGAACTCTGTTTGTACGATATCAAAACCATCAGCCCTTGAGGTGACGGAGATGTAGGTATAAAAGATTAAGAAGAATATTATCACAGACTACAGACGTCAGCAGTCAGTGAACACTCTGATTCCGAGTGAAAGAACTTACTTGGACAAGTCCATCGAACATATATACGAAGAATAGTCTCATTCCAAACCATGTTCCTTTTCGACCATAGTGATATATCTCCGGAACTTGCACTAGCACATGAGAATCTAAGAGGCTTAGCATTGTAATTGAACAGTGTCATGAGCAGAACGTACCAAGGAACCTATCGAACAGTCCAATTCCGATAACAGGTGCAATTGTCCAAATAGAATTCCACAGCAGGATATAAACATAATCAAAAGCACTGAGATGCACGAAGCGCATCAGCCAGGTATGAACACCCAAATTAGATCAGCTCACAAAGATCCACTCCAACCGCAATAAATCTGGAACCACCACAAGACACCAGTAGGCACAACATTCTTATAGAAAAAGTTGAGAATCCTGAAAGTAAAATTACTGAGGATTCATCAGAGGGGAAAGAAACTGCCCACATTGTTCCATTTCGGGCGTAGGACCAATGTCCATGTACCAACAATAGTTTTTTGAGGAAGCGAAACTGGCGTCAATTAAGTACAGGAAGTGGGTAAAAAGGGATCAAATTTGATTCACCTGGGCAATCGCATAATCTGACGAATTCACAGCCTGTAATCCTTCCTCTCCGGATATTCCGACACCAACGTCAGCAGCCTTAAGCTCAGATCAGCAAGCAGCGATGACAAGGGACCGTGAACGACATACCTGAATCATACTAACATCATTCGCTCCATCTCCGATAGCCAGAGTCATAGAACCAAGTCCATCTTTAACTAAGCGGACGATCAAGGCCTTCTGTAAAGGCGAAACACGACAACAGATTACACCTTCACAAAGTGTAGCCAGACGGAGCAAAAGCGCCTTATTTTCTTCGTCAGAAAAAGACTGGATTATGGATTTATCACCATTAGTTCAGTTCAGAAGGGTTAATCCAGGATTACTACCTCGAGTAGCGCTGCACCATCCACCACAAGTACGAAACCTCCCGGTCTACTACCATTATCTTCGCCAACAATGGAAACACCGGTGTTTATTCGTTGCAGAGGAATAGCAGAATCCTTATCTTTTGAAAAGCCAGGCGAACGGGGCAGATTGAGCATCGACACAGAGGCATCGGTTTCTGGGAAGAATTGCATCAAGGCCAATTTGATCTGCTCTTGAGCGGGTTTCCGTCCTCCGCGCACGATGATAATGTTTGATTCTGGGCTTATCAAATTCGTACTTCGTCCAATGGCTGAGAAGGTTCAAAGTTCAGTGGGAGATTGGGTAGCGATCATCGGAAGGTACGCGCACCGATGGCTGTTTCCAACTTATCTCCCGTTGCGACCCAAATTCTGATTCCCGCCCTTTTCAGATCCGCAATAGTTTCAGGTACTCCATCTTGTAATTTGTCTTCAATAGCCGTAGCACCCAGTAACCGGAGATCCTGTTCTAGTTCGTTTGATACCTCTTCAATTTGTTCCTCCCTGTTCTCTAATGCGATTGTAGCCTCGTGATAACGATGACTCCACAAGCTATAGTCATCGTCTATTGTATGCCATCAATCTGAGCTGAGGAATCCTCGGGTGGAAAAAAAAGTGCTTACTATTGATGACCTTATATGCAAGGGTCAGAGTCCGTAGGCCTTCGTTCGCAAACTGACTCAAATGCCTCTCAGTGTCCTCTCTGATATCTTCATCAACTCCATCTTTCAGCCTCTCAAAAATGACGTTATCTGCCCCCTTTGTCATTAAGAACAGCCGATGATCATCCCCGTCAATTCTCCGTACAACCACGCTCATTCTTTTCCTTGCACTTGTAAACTCCAGGATATTCAATAGTTCATACTTCTCTATCTCCTCTGATGACGGCGACCTCAGGCTCAAGATGTCTCTGTCCCTGCCAAGGAACTGGTATCCTACATCCGCTGCGGCTTGGACCAGCGCTGCTTCATCCGGTGATTGAGCCTTGTAAGTTATGCAATGAGTCTCAGAATCCTCTGCGGCGAGAACAGTGTGACAGAGGGCCAAAACAGTAAAGAATCCGTTGAGGTTACGTGCGTGGCGTCGTGTTTCGGGATCGGGATTCTCCGATATAACAGCCCCCAAGTCATTAATGAGGTCACAATCGTGAAAGTGGATGATATCGTCACTGTCTTGAAGATTGGATTTTAGTCCAGAAGATGAACTCCCAGCCGGCAAGTCCTTGACTGTTGCAACTCTGTCATTTTCATCGGCTGAAACTTTGACTTTGCTACTATCCCCTCTGTAAGCAACACCGCCTACTGAACATTGTCGGAAGACCATAAGATTCTGCGTCAATCAATCAATCAAAGTAGGCTAACCCTAAACTGGAACGTCACATACTTGTGTCAATGTACCAGTCTTGTCGGAAAAGATATATTCGATTTGGCCCAGGTCATCCGACAAGTTCCAACTCCTTGCAATTGTTGACTGGTTTGTCTTCTCATAATAAATGTCGGAGTCAAAATAGATCCAAGCGGCTTGGCACGTTTTGACAAACTCGATAGAAATATAAAGTGAGATGGGAACAATATCTTGGAAGCTGCAATAATTCAAGTAACTTCAGGGATAGAGCAATAATCGGAATCTTACGTTAAGAGAGCAAATGCCCATGTGACGAGGCCGTTGATCCTTGGGTTATCGCTGCCAGTGTTGTCATCATATAACCAAGGTGCTCCAAGCGGATAGAAATGGAGTTCAAGCATAGAATCGACTATCGCACAGACTACGGCCATTCCAGCCATCAGTAAGAGATTGAAAAAGCTTTGTAGCACGTCAGATCAGGATATTGATGCAGGAAGCGCTGGACTCACACTAGAGGATTCATTTGTCTTTCCATTTTGCTTCGTTTACTAGGTGTCCCCCCAGAGTTCATCACGATCTTGGTATCCAGCCCAGTAAACAACACCACACCAATCACCCATCTCGTATTCTTCAACACCGTACCACGCAATAAAGTCATAGATAGGTCGACGGGAGAAGTATATCCATCAACAACTACATTAGCATTAAGTCGATACATGTCCGTATCTGGGCGGTCGCAATTAACAAGGAATTTGTTTTTGGGGTTGGCGCATGCTTGGGCATTGTTTAAGTGTGTAAGGGAGGGAACAGCATGTCGAGATTTTAGATTGGTTTCCCCGTCCAAGTTCTTCGTTTCTATGAACGCGACATCCTCTTCCTCGGAGGTGGCACAGATGAGGATGTCTGCCGGAACATGTTCGTTATCCAAAACTTTGACCATATCACCGACTTGTACATCCTCCCATAAAGCACGTTCCCAGCGTGGTGGGTTTTCATTTCCTGTCACTTCATACGCTTCATCGTAGTCATACACGACTCCAGGATTTCTTGAGGATGATCGTTTAGTAGGACGAGAACCTTTGGGCACGATGCCACGGATGAAAGTTTTGCTCTTGCCTCGAGTGGCATTTTTGTTCGACCATACTCCTCCAGAAAGCCTGTATACTTTACTATGGTTGACCTTTCTGTCTGATTGATGCCTCTTGAAATCCTCATAGCCATCCTTAGCCCCCGTTATTGCCAGAATAATAAGTAGCGGTAAGATCACGACTCCACCACTGATAGTCGAGAATTTCGGGAAGAACTGAAGAATGGCTACACCAAGGAAAAAGCTACGAAATATTATATCTGCTGGATGACAAAACACGGACTGAGCACTCACATATTTGCTATTCGCCTGAACTGTTCCAAGAGATTTCTAGGGACGAACGTAACAATTGTATACTTGGACGTAATGACCTGGTTGGACGTGTAGATCACCTCCTTCTTGAGTCGGCTGCGATGATCATAATAGTCTTGGGGAAGGCCCTGATTGACAAAGACCTTACGTGGCGGGCCGGGTTCCCGCTTGCTAGTAAAGAGATCCTCAACGTTGAAGGCTGCAAGGCGATTGTACCAGCCTGAGGACTGCTTTGAAGAAAGAACTGACATGGGGAGGACCGCAGCCCGCTGGATGTAGTGAAGAGAAAATGACGGGAACCGAGAAAGGCCTGTCCGGAGAGATAGTGGGATAATCCATTCCGATTGACGCTTTTTTCGGAATGCTTATCCCACTGCCTAGAGGAAATCAAATTCGCGTCATGTTGATTTGATTCAACACAAATGAGTAAGGCGGCTGATGTAACCCGGGTCCACATGGAGAAAGCATGTATGACTGACATGGCTGTGCCCTATGTGAACTCATTGGAGACGAAAATAGTGCTAGAAATCATGATCTGCAATGGCCTGCCTGAGGCCAAGTCCAACTTAAACAGCTCGTAGTCGATATCGAGGTAGATACAAGTATCAAAAACTGATAGATCGGACAAAAATAGTCATGGAGCAGAGCAGGAGCAGTCAAGTGAAACAGTCCGATCGAGTCGAAATGATAATGATGAACTAGGCGGCGCATATATGGTTGGCGTGAGTCTAAGCCTGTGTTCATTCTCATCCGTGTCCAAGTTCTGCTGTTTTGGTTGTGACTCCACAAGGTGATCACTGTCGTCGTCCGGATCAACTTGGTCATAAGCACGTGCAAAACACTTCTCTTCCTTCTTTCGTCCTTTTTTCAAAGACGGCGTTACAGCGCGCTTTCTCTTCTGTTGCTTGGATGCGTCTTCATGAATGATTCGGCATATCTCGACGTGCGCGCCCGCGCGCATCAATGAATCAAACCAAAGCTATGCTTGGTCGTTAGCTTAATCAGCCACTGATGCAGTAGGGTAGCACCTTTTGGTTCGGTCGTGGCGAGTCCCCAGGTCCTTTCACTTCAACGAACTTACAGATGCCTTCATCCACCTTCCATATGATTAAATCAGGGACCCCGCTTGCTCGTCCAGCATAGTCTTCACAAAATAATTTACAGACCATTGCCAATGTCTTCGGACCGAGGCACTAGAAGCAAGTATCAGGGCTCCATTTCGGGCCACTGGCTCAAGTAGTAAAAAAACGGACCTTGACGATCTCCAGCAACTGTTTCTTCTCACACACATTCCAACTCAATCCAATGCACCATGTTTGTTTCGGTCGATATCGATCATCATGCCAATTTAAATATTCACCAGCTTTTCCATCTTCAATCTCTCTCAACCGTGCCTCAAACAATTCTTGTCGCGCAAAGTAGAACGATTCTTCGAACATGTCCAATGGTCCTGCTTGAAACTGAGTTTCAAATGATCCCGGTATGGAGGTAAATATGATATCCCAAAATACCAGTGCAAAAATTGTCGTCAAGATACGGGTTTCTGAATGGAATCTGAGAAATCTGGTCGGCGCCTATCTCAGGCTTCTGAAGAAATTCTAAACAACGTACCCAACGTATCCGTCCATTTCATACCGCTGCAACGCATAGGTCTCGACATTGACAGACTCATCACTGAAGCCTACCCAAGACGATTTCCCAGTCCATTTCGGCGATGTTTTCCGAGAAACCTAACATTGCTCAGTATGTACAAGATCTTTGTTGAGGTTGCTCACTAGCTGAACAACTTTGACGTTGGGGTCTTTAGAATCTGGCATCTCCACCTCTTCTTCTTCTGGAGGTTTGACTAGTTGAAAGTAGTCAGTTAGAAGTGGCACATTAGCCATCATAGGTCGCAAATTTTGATTAAGCTTTACTCCCGGCCTCAGGTCACTTCGTTTGGCTGTGAATTCGATTGTGCTTGGAGACTTCAGAGCAACATCGCATTTGATCCATTTCTCAGGGTGTAACTTCATCTTCCTTTGTATCCGGTCCAGTCGACGCACTAAGCTGGGTCGACTAACTGTAAAACGTGGTAAAAGGACAAGTTGATGTAAAAGGTATGAAAACATACCAACTCTAATGAGATTGTCTGCCAAGGCTTGGAGGATGCCATCTTTTATTAGTTCATAATCAGAAGATATGTATTTCTCCAATATGAGAGCACGCCGCTCATACCAGGCGGCTCTTTTTCCTTTTCGCCAATATATTTGTCCCAGAAGATCTTCGACGATAGAAAGTTCTCTGTGGTGTTCTTTCAGAGTGGCGTAGGCAGTAGCAGCTTTGTGTACCATCTTTGTGAACACATAACCTAAAATATGTTGAGATGACTGCACTTGAGGACCAAATATCATACCACTTGCCAGCTTCAAATCGTTCGAGACCTGGAGCACGCATCGCCGTCTTCCCTTTCCCCGTGTTCTTCCTTGCCAGCAGCGCTTTCCACTTTCTTTCAATACATTCTTTGTAGAGAGTAGTGACATGTCTCGCGCCCTGGATTGACTTTGATACACTGCCCTCAAACTCCTCGCCGTCATTTGATATCTCCACTGGTGTCTTGGACTCCGTCTCAGAAGCTAGGTTGTCTGATTTGGTCGTGTCTCCTGGCAGGTTGTCCATTTCCACATCTAGATACAAAGCTTCCTCGTATTCTAATAGATCGTCTCGAGTCGGCCAGATAAAAGCAGTTCGTTCGTACCGATATTCTGGAAAATCCCACTTCTTGAACCCAGCTAGAAGTGCAGGCAGACAGAACCTAGTAGGTTTCTCGGTTCCGCGATAAGCAATAATATGGAGTCGGCCAACAAGCCAATAGAGATTGGGATTAATCTTAACACATGGACCTAAGGAGGTGAGTGTTTTGTCAAGCAGACAGTAGAGAATCAACAGCCTACCGAGTTTTTCCATGACCATTTCACGGAGCCATTTAATTTGGGACATACACTTTGGTTTCTGACCAAACGATAATTGGGACTGCATCATCCCATCATCTCTGCGCATTGGTTTCTTGTTCGACTTGCTGGGCAAAGTTCGTTGCCCAGTCGCGTGGTTGATCATTGCGTTTATGAGGGCCTCTTTCTGAAAAAAAGGAAAATGTAAGAACGTGGCACGAGATATTGACATGCTATACTCCTGACTTTCATCTTCATGCCAATTTTCATTGATCTTGATATTTCTTGAAGTTCAGGAATGGTCAGCCGGGTAAGTGCCTCTCGAACCGTCATCGTAGTCTGATCTCTAAAGAGATAATCAAACCTTAGATTCGAAGGATCAACGACAGGCTCCTCGATCTCAACATCTGAAGTTTTTATTGATGGCTTCTGAATGAAAGACTGCATCTGTGTCGCACTTAAACGTAAGGGAGGATTCGGAAATTCCTCATCATCTGAGGCTTCCTCTGCCTTCACAATTGCTCCCGGTGTAGTATCTTGTCTGGGAGAAGATGGTGAGGAGAGATCGAATTTCATATCTTTGATAGGCACACAAAGTGCTTTGAGAGCATCTGCTAGTCCTTCCTCCCCTATCTCTGTCGAGTATTTACCCATAGATGAGAGGGCATGCCAGTCCGGTTGCCGAAAGACCAGACGGACCAGAAGATATCGCGTACGGTCTATAATGGCCAAGAGATCAGAGAAACAATTGCAGAAAACCAAGGAAATGGCTGATGCTACATCACATACAGTCAAGTCTGCGATACACTTTCAATACATCCCATTCTGCATCACTAAGTAAATGAGCCTCTTTCTCCATGACAATATTCACCATATCTATCTCCAAGATTCAGCGAGAGATCTATGTGGTTTAAAAGATCTGCACCCTTACCCTCAAATACCCTCACATACAGAGAGGGGCGGTTGAATTGCTTGCCCTCACGACGCGTTTCAACTGATTGTTCATCTATAATTTCCAACCCTTGTTCAAGCTGCTCGGGTTCTTGATTGCCGAATACATGAGACCAGAAGTCTCTGGCCCCTTTGCTGGGTTTAGGCATGGTGTTTAGGCACAATATATGTGAGTTGTTGTCAATTCAAAAAAATCGATAGATTGTAGAGAAGATATTGATATTCGAGAAAATTGTGACTGGAGTAAATGTCGCGATTGTCACGCGCAACCAAGTTTCTTTACATCAACATTTTTTGGTACCCCTTGTTTAGGCGATATATTTTAATGTGCTATCTAGAATACAATGCTTGTTGCGTGGAAATTAAACGAGCAATTATTGAATACAATGCCAATGACAGATACCAAAGCAAGAAAAATTAAGGTAAAATAGGAGGTCAATGACTTGGGAGTCATGACAAGCAAACTGATGAATGTTCGATGAGATAACCAAACGGAAGAGGGGGAAGAAAACCAGCACAGGCTTCCAAGTATTCTTATTTATGAGCGACAATCTTCTCGAGCTCCCGGACGACCTCTGACATAGTCGGTCGGTCTTGGTGTTCTTGCGCCCACATGCGTTCTATGAGGTCTACAATTTCCGGACACCACTGCTTACGAAGGCCAGAAACACTTGGTCTAAAGAAAAAGCCTGTTCAACAGTACATTTATAACGAGCATGATCAAGACTCACCGCTGACGCTTAGCACCGACAAGGTCGTATATAGCATGTTCATTCATCCCCTCCCATGGATGCTTTCTAGTAGGCAGATGCCATTGCAGCATCTCCCAAAAAACCAATGCACAAGAGAAGACATCCACCTTATGATTATATTCTGGATGAGCCGTCCAGAGTTCTGGAGCTTGCCAGTTAACAGTGCCAACAACACTCCTGATCATAGAACGCGTTGACTGTTTAACTTTTGCCAGTCCAAAATCGGCAATCTTTGCAGTTCCCCTTGCAGTGATCAATATGTTGGAAGATTTGCAGTCGCGATGTATGACAGACGGTTTGCAAGCATGCAGGTATTCAAGACCACGAGCAATGTCTAACATCATGTGCAACTGAGGATACGATTAATGGAAGAGGAACACAATATTTGACCCGAAGATAACTCACAATTTTGTGTAGGGAGGGGGATTTGGTGTTGCGGATATAATCAAAGAGATCACCATTGGAGCATAGCTCACTGACGATCTTGACTGGCGTCTTCTTCGTGTCCTCAGGTATACTTACGCCAAGCTATTGAAAGGAAATTAGCAAATCACGAACAAAAAGGGCAGTTACTCACAAATCGCACGACATTTGGATGATCAAAACCACCTAAAAGTTTGAGTTCTTTGATATCCACTGCAAGAACGTTCAAATGCGTCCTACAGCTAAGAAGGTGGCCAACTCACTAGCACTTAAAGTACCTCTGAACTCTGAAATCGCCACTCTTCTACCTCTGAATTTACCAATGAACACATCTTTAAACCCTCCACTACCAATCTTCTCCAGCTTCACGAGTTTCTCCAGCGGTATCTCGCGATTCTCAAGGCCTAAACTCTCAAGATCAAGCTCTAAGTCAGGATCTGTTTCTTTGTCTCCGTTGGGCACTGGTGTCCGAGGCTCATCTTGATGGGTATGCTCGGATCGCAGAAGCACAGCTGTAGCGGTCTCTATAATTGAATTAGTAGCCTTGCACCTGCGTCTTCTTGTGGATGAAGGTGGTTGAACAGTGCCGATGATTGGAATAGATGAAGGCTCATTGGCCTGGCGATCTTGCCATTGTAACAATGCTTGAGCGAGTTGATGTTTCGTACCCATAGGTTTGAGATTCCTCATCTCGCAAAGGCGTACCAGGTCATCACGGCGGAGACGACAAAGGGTCTTGGCAGTGGCGACAGCGAGGTCAACTTGGACGGACATTAACTCACATGCAAAAGATGATGCGCCAAAAGCATACACACCTTCCCCCTCCATAGCTTTATTGGTCTCGCCATCCGCATCTACATCGATTTCTGAGTCGGTATCACCTCCAACCTCTTCTTCCTCCTCTGTTTCACTATCTTCCTCCCCAATATCTTCCTCTGCTATTTCATTCTCATCAACAATCCTGTCAGTCTTCAGCTTCCGAGGCTTAGCAGCAGTAGTCTCGTCTACATCCATACTTTCTTCTCCATTGACCCAGACCTCGTCTGCTACTTCGCGTTCTTCACTACACGTCGTCTCGCCTTCGTCTTCTTCACCCCCATCCTCAACATCGCTATCATCTAGGGTAAGAGTCCCATTTTTGATTCTAGGGCGCAAACGCTCTCTCAAAGGTGTCGAACGCCTTTGAGACATAAGCAAAGTGGTTGAGGCAGAGGATACAAGTTCATCAGCCTCATCTTCCACCTGCAGTATACTTATATTGACTTCTTCTTCATCTTCATCCTCATCTTCATCTACCACATTTGCTTCCTCCGCATCATTTTCGACCCTATCTCCATCTTCTTTTCCATCCTCTTCTCCAGTCTCTTCCCCAGCCTCTTTCCTTTCCTCTTTCTTCTCACCCTCTTCACCCCCATCATCCCCTCTTCTTTCTAATGTATTTGCCTCTTCCTCCAGACTGACTTTTCTCTGCACCTGACCACTCGATTCCCAGACACCTCTTTTTGAAAGTGTATGGGTGGCTCTCTTTACATTTCTGGAAACGTTGACCCTCGTTTGTGAGCGTGTTATTATTCTCTGCGATCTCGCTTCCACATTCACAATAGGAGTTTTCTCCTTTCCCTGGTTACACGCTGCTTTGTTTCGTAATCGCTGAGGACTTGGTTGTGATAGACTGCCATCTGAGACATCATTCAAAGATTCTTCTACTTCATCGATATCTACCAGGTCACTCTCCGGAACCTTGACTTCAGCTTCCTGTTCATCCATTCGATTTTGTCGACGTTTGGTAGGTGCTTTCGACTTGACTATTTGCTCAATGAAATCAACTTCTTTGAATTTAATCTTACTGCCGGATGCAGAAGAGGAAGTGGCACTGGCAATGGAAGCCGCACAGGACATTTTACATCTGCGAAGGCGAGTCACAGTAGGCGACTGACGTGTGTTTGTTGACACTGGAGGGTATGGAGAGAATCGAGCTGAGGTACGCCTCCTGAAAGATACAATCAAAAAGAGCAGGATCAAGTTACAGGATAATTCACCTTCTTCTGTTCGACTCTTCAACAGAATTGTTTGTGCGGGTATGGCTGACACCGATGGTATCACGACCAATGAGATTACCTTCGGACATGCTATGACCTTTCGGGATATGCCCAATTCCGGTCCCAAAATCTTGCAACGTCGCTCGTCGCCGTAGAGTCCCGTTTAAACCCTTATAACCATTGGCTGCTGCATCGGTCTCTTCACCACCAGTTATGTTTCCGTCGTTAGTCAAGGAACCAGAGGAACTATCGTCACTACGATCGACAGGTGACAAAGATGGATCAACTACAAAAGATGCAAAAAATGCAGCGTCCTCCCGTGCCAAGATCAAGCTGTCGATAATTTCATGTTTTGTGAAAAGTTCTGCATCATCAGCAAGCCCAGCAATGGTGTATAGTCGCATCAGGTCAGGTTTTCTGAGTCGACCTAGTTGTCCAGGTGTGGCAAATTGAAGGAGGTGATCATCGCCTACATGAATACAATAGAGTTCGTGGATAAACAAGATACAATATCAGTTTTGAGACACATACTTGACGACTCACTTTCCCCCTCTTCCCCCTCGTTCTCCTCTATTTCGTCTCCTGCCGTGAAAGATGAAGAGACGAGGGTGTCTAAATCTATATCGGTTTCGTCAGAAAAGTAATTTCTCGTTGTCGTTCTGAGCCTTTTCTGCCTGGAAATACCCTGGTCACTGACCAGCACGTTCTCATTACTGCTCCGTTTTCGTTTAGCTCCAGCACGGGTCACCTGATCACTGTCCCGCGTGACCATATTTCTGTCAGATGCTTTGCAAACAGAATCTCTGGAGTGCAGGTTGGGATGGAGAAGTACAAGGACGGGTCGATGATCCTGGTTTGTAGGAGATGAAAGACTCGGAACGTGGAGAGATCTCCGAGCTATGGAACGCCTGAACAAGTACCTTTTACGGGAGACTGCAGGTGAGCCCGGCGATGGTAAACTTCTATGATGGGCTGAACTTCGTGTATAAGCCATGGGAAGGCAACTTCCTCGAGCCAGATGGACGCAAAGAGGAGAGCTTAGGTCCTACTTGGTGCTGGCCTATTCGGTGGGCCCGAAAAAAGTGTTGGGGTGAAATGAGTCGGGGATGTGGTTCCAAACAGCGAGTTTGTCAGTGCTTGTTCCAAGTTCACTTTTGAGTTTGTTCATCATACCGTTGTCAAACAGAGCCCGGTACACACAGTCACATGACATAACAAAGTCACATGACACTACCGGTGATTGCCATCTAGATAAATGAAATGCCGAGATTGGAAATCATAAGGTGACCGCCAAATTCGACCATTCCCGGGTACAAATCATGGTTTTGCTTCCCTCTTCTGAGCGCTCATTATGCTCCTCAAGTTCACAACAACAAATATGTTCAACACTTTTCTCATTGACGTCGCCACCGGCGAGCGTGCATACGAAATCAATACTGTCTCTGTTCCCAGTCCACCCGCGAAACCGAAACCTTTTTCAGAACCTTTATCATCTTCTGATACTGCTGCACCATCTCAAGAATTTTCTTCTGTAAAACACTATCATGTTGTTCCAGAGTCAGCCGACCCAAATGTTGTCTTCCGCCAAACCCAAATCCGAGATACCGCCGGGATTATTGTCGCTGAAATTCAGTGGGAAGGACGCTGTCCACATTTTACGATCGACGGCCAGAAAATAGGGGGGTTGCAAGATTTGTTCGGTACTTCAAGCGCCCGCTTTATGTGAGCTCTGTTTTGTTAAAATGGTCTCCCTTCTCAATCGACATCAGGCCTAAGATACTTGCCATCCCTACCAAATACGACCCAAATTACATTTGGACTGCAACACCGAACTCCCTGAAAGTAAGCCACACCATAGCTTCTGACTCTTCTGCCTGTTCTTACCAACCTCAGTTAGTGGATTATGCCACCAATGAAGTCAAGGGGACCTTCCATCAAAATGTCCTCCGACTCCCCTGTTCTTACAAAGCTCTCCAGCATCGACTTTCTGTAGGCGTACAAACGCCGACTCTTCTTCAATCTGGCTCTGATCTCCTTTCATCAAAGTCACTCTCTAAATCTCCATCACGCATCTTCTCGTTGTCTTCATCACC
>Ga0153976_1000145_pt1 | contig 21997 bp, 18 predicted proteins | sample TSGA060MetaG_FD_104717 | JGI IMG/M metagenome (GOLD analysis project Ga0153976, IMG submission 104717) | Attine ant fungus gardens microbial communities from Georgia, USA - TSGA060 MetaG | ecosystem: Host-associated > Fungi > Mycelium > Unclassified | place: USA: Georgia, Yuchi Wildlife... | reverse complement strand
GCAGAAAACGGGCCAGACTGTTTATTATAATTGTATATGGCCAGTTCCGTGGTCTCAATGCCAAACTCATCACAAATGTAAGCCTCCAATCCAACATAGCGTCCCACAGTAAGATCGGTGGTGTTACCGTCCTTCATAACAATAAGACAAGGCTCGCCATTACTGTCATAGCAATCTGGAGCAGCCAGGAGGTTGGCCGGGACATAACCCCGAAGCCTGAGCCAGCCACCTGGTGGAAATTTGAACACAGTCTTGCTGTTATAGTTGGAGTAGAATATGTTGTTCAGTTCAGGGATATTAAACTTCTGTCCTGAAGGTTAATTAGATGAGATATTTATGAGAAAGATGAGACGAACGTACCCAAATCCACAACATTGCCCTTAAATTGAGACTTGAACTTTACTTCATCAACCTCAAAGGTAGCAATGTCCTTGGTGTATTTGTGGCCATTGACTTCATCAATGGAGATCTTGGGAGCCCAATCAACAAACCCGATATTTCGTAACGTAATGTCGCTCCATTGACCGTAGACCTCCTTATAAAAATTCTCGAGCTGGACAATCTCCTTTTTGAGTTTGACCAAATCGTCCATCTGAGTCTTCAAGGTCTGCTCAATCTCCTCCGCCTCCTCTGGATCCTGGTTCTTCTGCTCGTCCTCCAAGCGACTGATATTTTCAACAAGATACCCCGCTTCAATTACTTTCCCAGCAATCAGGGCTTTGATCTCATCAAGGCCGCGCTGGAATCGGCGGTGTCCAGCAAGTCGGACATATTGTCGAGGTGCACCAGCACCCTTGAATTCATAATCGATGGTCGTATCCGGATGAAGCACGTGGTTGTTGCTGATACCAAGGACTCTGGTACTTGGGTCGCCACTCCGGGTCTTGTTTTCATGGAAAAAAAAACCGACGCTACCCTCCCTCTCCGCAGTAGCAATGGGCATGCCTAGCAGAGCAGTGAACAGGCGTCGGACATAGTGGGTGGAGTTGATACGTTCAGTGACGCGCAGAAGGCGAGGACCTGCTGATAGCTTCTCGACCATTCCCTCATACCATTCCACTACCATATCCTTGACACCATGGGCCTCGAGAATGCTGAGAATGGCCGGTGAAACATCACGCGCATTCTCAGCAGTGGTGGTAGAAGGAGTGGCAATCCAAAGAACGATGGGACCGAGGGTCTCCTGCCCGTCCTCACAGAGGGTGGAGAAACGAACTGACTTGATGGCAGAGTAACGGATGCTGTGATCCTTCAACAACTTGATGATCTTGGGAACAACAGCATGCCAGACAGCACTGAGGGCCTTGTTGAAGACCCCATGGGCAGTCTTGATAGGGAGATGAGTGTATCTACCTGTGGGGATGGAGAAGGGGTTTGAAAGAAGATCTGAGCGCCAGAGAAGCTGAGGAGGGTCAGGAGAGATGCCATGGTAGTAAATAGTCCTCTCATATTCTGAGATGAGATGTGGGGTGACAACGGCAGTACTCAAGGGACTGCTGGACAGGGAGAAGGCAGCCGAAGTATCGCTAGAGACTGATGAGGAAGGTGAGATAAGTAATTCATGCTTGCTCCATTGGTTTTGGCATTGGAGCATAAATAGGCTCAAATCTAAACACGTAGCGCAGGCGGTAAGTATGTTATAAACACAGAAAGCTAAACAACTCACAGCCTAGGAGCCTGGGGTGCTTCTTCATTATGTCAATCGTCTGCGTGACAGACCTGGAAGCATCTACGATGGGGTTGTTGAATGAAGGGTAGATGTGCAAACGACAAAGACACTCACCTGTGCCCGAAAGGCCAGCATCTGTCAGTTCTTCATCCGTAAACTGAAAATCTTCTGAAGATGCTTGTCAGTGGCAAACGAGGAGAAACACGGCAACACTCACTCGTTTCATCCATGATGGATGATAATTGATGGATAATTTGAGGTTAGAATAAGCTCAGACGTCACTAGACAGCTGAGGGATAAAAGACATGGTCTAGCTATTTAAACAGTTAGAGTGTCTCAAGTCAATGACGTCAGGTAATAGCTAAGTTACCGGTAAATTTCAGAAATTGTTTCCCCTAGTTTAAGAACTAAACGATGCATCGAAGGGTACTCTATCATTACTCAGCATCAAATCTCTGCCCATCCCATACATAATCACAAAAGACATTTGGCCACCACTTCACCCCAGCCTCCCCTATTCCAGTACCTGCAAATCCTCCACCATTCGGATCAACATCCTGAATAACACACTCTGCATCATCTCTTACAACGTCCCCGTTAATTTCAGCATCGTCAATCATTTCCCTCGCTAGCCCCACTGTTATACCCTCCACCAAAGCTATTTCCACCGTAGTTTTGGGACCTTGTAGCGTTAGATGTGCTTTCAGTCTGGTACTGAACGCCAGTTGGGCAAAAGACGGCGTATGAAGCACAGAAAGGCCTGATTTGAATTTGCGCATTTGAATTTGGGGTGATGTATATTGCGGAAGAAGAGGGATTACTTGGAGAAGCGTCGATGGTGGAAGAAGGGCTTGAAAAAAAATGGTTAAATGAGAATGTCCAAGGACATATTCCAGAGACATACCGACCCCACGAGCACGATTCCATCCTCCCCAAACCTCATCCAGAGCGACGATACCACGATCGCGCATCATACCCCCGAGTACCTCTGCTAGCTCCCCAGCCAGTGCATTGACCCACATTTTCTCATCGGTCATCATATCATTCGTAACCGGAACATTGGACACCTGTAGCCCGAGTTGGGCAAGGGATGAACGAATGAAGATAGCTTCTTCCGGAAGCTCGTGTAGAGCCATCTGTGAACTGCCGCCTGTTTTGAGGGTCGGAGACGGGGACGATGGTACTGGAGTTGAATTCCCTGAAGAGCGATTCGAGTCGATCGTGACGGAATCCAGTCTCTCGTTGAGTTCAGCTGCGAGTTGGACCATGTCGCGAGCTTTGATCATGAGTGCTTCGAGGTCTTGAAGCGCACTTTTGAGATCTATATCCTGACCTTGAGCAGACGATTCCACCGATTGGAGAATACCGGCTATCATGAATGAGTATAACAGGGCACGGAGTGTGTCAAAGCGTAACATACTGATTCCGCTTCGAGCAATGGCATTACTATCGGTGTCGGAATTAGCGAGTGCATCAGGCTTGTACAAGGGTGTTGCTCGAGTCTGTCAAAAGCTCAGACTTTCGCTGAAAAAAAATATGTGAAGCAGGATACCTCCCAGGCCTTGCTCTTCAGACTTCGTTTCAGAGTCGTATGAAAGGCCTTGTCACCTCCCTTCCTAAAGCTGACTTTAATCATCTTTCTTCCTACCGAGTGTTCATCTTCATCATCAATATCAGGTGAACTCTGCCGTGTGGCTGGTGCCGATTTCGCAGCGAGCTTGGAACCATCTGTGGAAGTAACAGGAAGTTTCGTCTCGCAAATTTCGCATTCCGCGAGCGATGGATGGTTCAGGAATGTGCAGGCAGGACAGGCAACAGACGTAGTCGGTTGGGGATGGTTTAAAGAAGATGATGAGATGACAGAGCTAGAAGGAAGAGAAATCGAAAGGTGTTGTGATGAAGTTGACTGTGTTGCAGGAGAATAGACGACGCCGCAAAGCTCACAAATCTGTGTGCTGGAGGGACTGCGATCTGGTTCGTTTATATTTCCGCATACGTCGCATTCCCAAATGGTTGGGCCCGTGCGGCTGTGACCAGCTTGGATAGCGAGAGGACTATCCGAGGCAGTCACGTTGAAGCCTTTGCGTGCGAGGTGCAAAGTGATCTTGGGCGAGGAAGTGAACAAACCAGCATAATAATCCGTCTGGGTGATATGTGCGAGATCAAGTGCAAATGAATAATTTTCCGGGGCCTTTTTGTCCACGTAGAATAGGCGATGGGATGTGATCGAGACGATGCCTGATTGGTGAGGTGCAGATTTCTGGAGACTGCGGCGTCTGTTATCTGGTTGTGTATAGCGTATGCAGGGTAGGCGTACCCGTCATAGATGCCTACACCTTCTTGCGATGCCAGTAGCTGTTCATTTGTGTAGAGGAGGGCTTGGATCGGGATTGTACCATCGACTGACACAGTGTATCTTGGTAGAGCCATGGCAAGATTATAAATAAAGTATTTGTTCTCTTTGATAAATCCCATCATGTTCAACTCCTTCAAGCGTCGTTTGGTAAGACGTCATTACAATGCCTTACTAGTCTGATTCCAACGTACACAGCCTAATATCTCAATCTTGTAAGCTGCGATTTGGTATCAATCGTCGAGAATCTGAAGCTGCGATTCATCAGTCACAACCCGTCCTCTCAACCGTCCACCAAAGCCCTTTCACTTCTTCGAAGCTCTTTATCTACTCCTTATCCGAGTGAAAATCCAACTTTAGCGCCATTACAGTTCAATCTCGAAGTGGTGGAATCACCTCCAACGGCTGACCAACTTGAAACCATTCTCTCTTATTTTCCGTCTAAAGCCGTGTCCCCTAGTCATGTCCTCATTTCGGCTCACCCTTCTGCACCGCTCTTCAACGACCGTCCAACTACGTTGAGTGGGATCGTGCAACTTGCCCAAGATAGGCCTCAGGCAGTGAAATGGCCCATTGTCGTTGACTGGGACAATGGGAAAGCGGCCGTTGGCGATATCGAGGGAGTCAGAGCCATTCTGGATAACTTGCGAAAGAAGAGAGATGGAAAAGTTCAGGAGGATGACGTTCACCAACCGAAGGGGTGGTTCACATGAATTGGCTCCCTGACGGTGATATGACTATGACAGAGTACAAGGTTCAATCTTGTTACTTTAGCTGTGTATAATGTTTTTTTAATATTGTTGCGAGCGGATTAACTGAACCAGGAAAGAATGTGGTAAGCTTTGATGACCCTAGCATGACCCAAACTAGGCCCATCATCACTTGTTCGTTCCCTCCATCTCTTTCCCACTGAGTGGGCCTGAAAGCAGGTGCATCCTCAAGAACATGGATTCTCCCAACACATATGACGAGAAACTGCTCTCGCAGGCACCTAAGGTATCCAAGGCAGATATACAGGTATGTCCACTATGCTTGGTATGCGGTCGTATTCAATCCGTTTTTCGAACAGGATGGCTACAATGTAGATATTCTTCATGAGTCTACTGGCGAGCGGACATCCACAGCGCACACGGTACCTCTCCGATCCAACTCTGTTACCCTCTACCAAGATCTCGAGTCCTCCCGAACGGCTCTATCACCCGGAAAAAACATTGCTGAGCCCCGCAAACCGTGGTGGAGAACTGTCAAAGGAATTGCGATAATTGCAGTCGTTGTCGTGGTTGTGGTCATTGCCATCGTCGTTCCTGTTGCCGTCACGACTTCGAGGAATAAATCCAGCAGTGATCAACAAGCCATCTCCCCTTTGTCCTCGTCGTTTTCGGCGTCAAGTACACCTCCGTCCAGTACACCTATTTCATCCAGTGCAGCTTCTCCGTCCAGTACACCACCGGTTGATAGTCAAGGCTCCGCCGGTGATGGCCAGAGTGATAGTGGTGTTTCATCAGGTAAAACGGAGCAGGGATCATCGGATGACGGTGCCTTCGATGGTTCATCACCCGTGAGTGGCTAGCGGCTTGAGTCGTCAAGGAAGTAAGGAAGTCGTGGTGAAGGACATCGGGCTTCCAGATATATGCTCTTATGTCTGAATTTCTAAACCAACTTGTTAATCTAAACTTTCTTTGTCTTGCTTCTGATATGTTGTGATAGTTGTTTCTCGTGATTACTGACGCTCTTTTTTTTCTCTTCTTCTTCTTCCGCTGTCTGATAAATTCAGAGGTAGTTGATGCGTATTTTGTCGGTACCTATCTCTTAATACTGTGTAAGTTTGGGTATCACCTTGTGTCCACTACGGGTCTCAAGTGTACGAGTTGATTCACCAGCTAAACTAAAAAGACAGCCGGGAAAGAATCTTTGACGATATGCATGGGCCATCACCACTGAAGTGACTTGAAGATAACGCTTGAAATTTATTCCAAAAGAGAAGAGGTGTACAATTACAAGGGCACCATGCAACGGTGAAATGAGGATATGAATAGAAATGTCATGCACATAAATGTTCACAAATGGAGTCGATCACAAGGTACGGCACTTGAAGACACAGCGTGTGTCCCAGGTTCCATCTAATTTTCTCTTGTATTTTTAGCGGTATCATAGCGCAGTAGTAGTGATTGCAATGGATCTCTCACGCGCTTTGTTCCTCGTCAGACTACTACCGGATGGATATTAGCAAGCGCCGGGAGAGCGTGACAAGGTCTGTTAGTGAGTTATCAGCGATGACTGAGGACTTTAGTAGAGGTTGGTACCTACAGCCAAGCAGAATGACATAAATGCATTCAATCTATTACAGTGGCTCCATCTGATAGTTATAGAAAAACCGGTGCTAGAGGGCAAAAGTACTGTGGTTGCAGTAAAAGGTTAAGCTAGGGCATCTTTCGACCTTGTACCTCTATTTTATAGACTATTAGACTTGATTAGATGCTGTCATGCACAGTTGAGTGGTAATTATATTTGTACAGGTATTGTGAGAAATGGGACCGGTAGCACGTGGCCGGGTCGTACGTCTGGCCACACATCCCTCGCCTAGCCTGCCTGCCGTTCTGGCTGCCGTTCTGACAACCTCGGTGAGTGATAATAACATGATCGGCAGGCACGTTTTGATATATCATTTCACCACAGAAAAAAAAAACACCTACGCCAATGCCCTCGTTTTTTTCCAAGGTCTTTGGCCGAAAGAAGGACAAGAGAGCCTCCTCTCCGTCCCGGGGGCGTGCATCAGACGGCTCTCTTCTCGACGGAAAATTCGAGGCAGTGTCCCCAGTCAACACGCGCATCGACGAGTTTCCGGAGAACGCGCTCGGGGCAAATGGCAGGGAAAAAGTCCTTGCGTCCGGTCTCTCCAGAGCCAAGTCCCAGCGGTCGCAGTCGTTTCCTAATCCCAAGAGGGAGGAGAATCTCCCTCAACTGTCTCTCACTCTTCCACCACCAAAGGATGACACGCAGACTTCGCCTCTAGGTGTCGTGTTCGAGGCTGGTCCTGATGTGCAAATCCTCACAGACGACGCCATTGGTAGCAGACTTCTCACACCGTCCGAGACCCTAATCTTAGTCCGGATATGTTCGCAAGCTATCATTGCCCGAGGTCTGTTCCTTGCCTTCATCTTACGTGTTAACTCTAACCATGGAAGCGATCGTTTACCAGGTCTCGAGACGCTCGGACTGATGCACCCTCACTGGTATTCCTCTTCACCCGACGTTCAGCGCAGACTCATCTCGCTGTTCATACACTCCTTAAATCCTAATAATGCAATTACCATTCTTCCACCCAGCCTTTCATCGTCCTCGTCATTGTTTGAATCAGAAATCAACTATACCCGATCAACGCATGATGTCGCTGCCGTCCTTCGCTGGGGGTTACGACATCTTGAGTTAAATGGAGCAAAGTTTGGGAAGGATCAGCTTTGGTACAAGACTTTCTCCGAGGCTGAGCGCAGTTCAGAGTATCTTGCCGGTTCCTACTCAACAGACCTCGCTCCGCTAATCCCTCCAGAACATCTTGAGCTTCTTAATGTTATATTGGATCTCTTCTCTTCCCTGGCCGCCCACGCCGAGAGAAATGGCACTTCTGCGAGCAAGCTCACGAGAGCGTTTGGTTTTTGGTTGTTGGCGGCCCCGCGCATCGGAAGAGATGATGACGATTGGCCGAAGTTTTATGCTCGATGGCAAGACAACGGACGGATTCTTGAGCACCTTTTCCTCGCCAGAATAAGGTAATGCCTGTTTTGTCTATTTTCCAAATCAACTCTCATGATGGTCAACTTTTAGGGACGAAACTTTGAGGCTCAGGATGCCAACGCGTCTAACCGAGCTTGTTGTGCAGTATCCCTATGTCAGGGGTGCAACACCCGCAAATGACGTCTTCCTTCCACCGCGTGTGTCCTCTAGAAACTTTGACGCCCTACTCGTTCGGGTTGAAACTGAATTTTCCTCTTCACGAGACCAAGTCCACTGTCATCCTCTCCGATTCCTCAAAGATGCTCTCGCTGCTGATGTTGTGGCTGGAAAAAGCGAGTTGTCGACTCTTTGGGAAAAGATCAGAAACGCGGGTAACGATGAGAATCTAGTATCTCCAGGTCTACCAGGGCTTGGTCAAGTTTTTGCAGACGAGACTATCCGTTACCTCACCCTCATTCCGGGTGATCACCCTCTCAAGAGAGTTGCTTCGTCAACTTTGAGTGTCCCCAGAGCTCAGCAAATTCCAACACGTCGATATGTATCATCTCCCGGTTCTTCCGAGACTGTTGGTAGCGATCGAGCCCTCAATGGCACTACGGTGACCAATGGCCATCGCGAGCCTCCCTCGTCACTCCCAACTACTGCCAAGTCGGTTTTGCCAACTGACTGGGCACAGTTCTCGTCTGCTGGTTTCTCTAATCTTTCTGCTCCCTTACCATTAGCCTCGACGCTATTCGGTCAGGACGTCGAGAAGACCAACCCACCGTTGCGCAAGACAAGCAGACATTCGATGATCTCTTCACCCTCTCGCAGTCCAAGTGAAATCCACAAATCTCCCGACATGGCGTATCAACGTCGCCCCTCCGATCCCTCTCAATCTGAATCTCCTATCAAGTTGGCGTCGAGATCGTACCCTTTGTCCGTGGTTGAGATTGACGAAGCGTTGATTGAGTTTTGGGTGGACGCGCTTCTGGACCCTGTTGCATCTATCTGGCGCAAGTTCATTATTTGCAAGTTGAGGCCTTCTCTGTCTGAGCTCAGCGTCGAGCAGAAGCGCGTTCAATACGTTGTTGTTGAGCAGGTATTCGTTCCCAAGCCCGTGCCTCAGGTACCTACTATCGAAGTTGCCTATTCTCAGCCGATTGAGATGGCAAGAGCTATGAGCCTGGACAAGTCTACTGTTGCTTCGTCCTTGGGTAGATTGTCTATTAATTCTGAGCGAAGTCGATTTTTTGGGTTGTTTAGTTCTTCGTCAGGGCGGCATAGCTCGTACGGATCACCGATTGCATTTATGAACACCAGAGGCAGTAACAACAGCAACAGCAACAGCAACAGCAACAGCAGGAAGAAGACATCGTCTGCGCATCATGTGAGCGATGTGGGTGAAGTGGTCGAAGGTTCTGTCAATGGGGAAAAGACCAAGTCGGGTTCTTTACTTTTAGCTGTCACCAAGCCTGAATTGAAAAAGTCCATTGATGATGAATCTGAGTTGGTGGGGAAAGAGGGTGCCGGGAATGATAAGCAAGCTTCTGAGAATGAGAAGAAGAAGGAGAAGGAGAAGAAGGAGAAGAAGAAGGAAGAGACTAGAAAGGAAAATTTGAATGGCGATGTAGTCGGTGCGGATGTCGATGCTGCTGTCACTGTGACAGATGCTGCTGTTGAGGTTCGAGATGAGCTTTTGCGTGGAGGGGCATCTACGAGAATAGCTATCGGCAAGAATCTCGATCAACAGGCTGCGCGAGTCTCGGAGCAAGCTATACAGGAAGGAAAGTCTGAGACTATGGTTGTGCCTGAAGAAGCACTTGCTACTACCGAAACATCTGTTCCCGCTGCTGTCGAAAAATTGACGTACGAAGACGCGCCGTCTGCTAGCGCATCGGCAGTTCGGACATCTGAGATTCAAGAGACAGGTATGACTGTTCCTGGACCTGAAGCTATCAGCAAAGAAGGTATGTTGTACAAGCGTCTAGAGCTAAAAAAAAAGTACTCATTCCCAAAAACTCAGATATTTCCGCTCGTGACGTCAAGGAGTCTGCCGAAAAGACGGGTGCCGTCCAAGGATCAAGTATTGATACTACCAAACAGACTGAAGGAGATCATGAAACGAAGACGGTTTCTGTCAGTAGTGAAGAAGCACTCCCTAGACATCTGGATGGTATGTCGCTTCTTTTTTGATTGGCCTAAAAAGTGATTGTTCCGCTTAGCCAAGTATGGTGACGAACCCGGATCCGGGTGAGAGACATTCAAAACATTCATGTGGTCCGCTCGCTGACCATATATACCCGTGTCTAGTTCCAAATCCTGATCTTCCGAAAGATGTGTGTGCACACGAGAAGCTATCGATCCGATTCCTCGCCAAGATTGAAGAAAAGACCAATTGGAAAAAAAAAGCATTGACCTGTCATTTCCTCACGCCATCTGGACTATTTTTTCTCTTTTTACCCCCACCACTACTAACTCATTTTTGCTTTGATTTGGATTGCTTATCTGTCACTCTCCTATCCACGAGATCGTCATCCGGTATTTAGACGGCGGTATACCCCTTGCTTGGTTTCTTTTTCTTTTTTCTTTTCATTAATCTCTGTATTGAGCCTAGATTTCGTCTCGCTTCATTTCTCATGTGCTCTCAACAATCGTTTTTTGGATAACAGACATCAATTTTTTTTGTTATAACATAACCAAGGGAGAGATTGACTCTTTTAGATATCTATGGCTCATTTTATTACATCTATCCTTGAGCGAGGCACATGGATCGAGAGAGAAAGATTTCCACATTACATCGAATCAATCTCAGTGACCATACCTAAACGACGGATGTCGGTTCCAAGTTCCAGTAGCTCTCAGCGTATTCGAGAATCGCACGGTCAGAACTGAACTTGCCCATCTGAGATCAACGTCAATGACGATGAACTGGAATCATCATATAGACCTTACTACTCACCTTGGCGGTAGTCCTGATTGATTTCTTAATCCACTCATCTCTATCTAGATAGGCTTCGTCGACCATGGCCAAAGCAGCGATATAAGAGTCAAAGTCGTCAGTTATCAGGTAGTGATCGCCCTGGCGGATCGTATTGAGGAGACTGGTAGAATTGTCAGTCATCTCACTTGGTAAACTCAGACCATTGTCACTCACGGCTCATAAGGAGCTGCATCACCAAATAATCCAGCAGAGATCTGGTTCAAAACGTTTGCTAGCGCCGGGCATTTCTTCTCAACAGAAACAGGGCGGTAGGTGTGTTGGTAGCGCAGGTCCTCTACAGCTCTGAAGGCAAAGTCATCAGCCTGGGGTCATTAAATATTTATTAGGCGACTCACGGGGTCAAGTGACCGAAGAAGACTATATTGGAGAAGCGTGTCAATAGCATTGTACCAATGGATGAATGAATATGAATAAACAATACAATACTCACAGACATTGCTCTCTCCAACTTCCTCAGCAATTTCAATGTTGGCACCATCTGGAAATGGCCTTAAGGGCGTAACAACAGCGGGGCTGATGAAGACTACCTACCAACAGTACCAAGGAGAAGACCACCGTTAAGGCAGAACTTCATGTTCGAAGTACCAGAAGCTTCAGTTCCAGCAGTCGAGATATGTTGGCTGATATCAGAAGCAGGTATCAAGACTTCAGCAAGAGAAACAGAATAATCTGGCAAAAAGTAGAGCTGCAAAAAGTCCTTGGTATCCGGGTCAGCATTGATGACACGTGCAACGTTCACGATGAGACGGATCGTCTAAAATGAAAGTGGGTCTCAGAAAACAACAAGTTAGAGAAGACCCACAAGCTTGGCAATGTAATCTAATACGTGCTCAATATCAAATCAGTAAGCATCCTATATCAAACATAACCTCACATGCAGGAGCAGCTTTCCCGGCAAAGAAGACGACTTTACGGTTATTCTTCTTCCTTTCAGCAGGAGACATGCCTTTCAAGGTAAGGTATCGCTAAATAAAGTCAGAAAACAGAAAGAGGTTTGATATGGCCACTTACGTGTATGACACCAAGAATATTCAATGTTTGACGCTGCTACGTGTGAGTTTCTGATTCTCCTCTTCTAATGAAGCATCAAGTACCTTGTACTCATGCATACGCTAATCACGTCACATCAATGAGACAAATTTTTCTATCCTTGAATCCTCTAGGAATCTGACCTTGATTTGTACATCAAACATAGCATCTGTTCGGATAGTAAATCCGAGAGTGAACTGGACATATCTAGCAAGGCGTTCTTTGTTTCGCTGCTTGACAGTGGCCCATTCCTTACGGAATTTCTTGTCTTCTGCTAAAGGTAGTAGGTCCTCCAGATTAGTCAGATTCTTGAGCCAAACGCTCTTGTCTAGCTTCAATTTCTTGGTAATGAGATCACTCAATTCCGGATTGCACTGATCGAGCCATCGACGGGGGGTGACTGTTGGGGAGACTCAAATTGAGTTGTGGTCGAAATGTTGAGAAACACACCTCCATTAGTGACGTTTCCAAACCTGATTATTGTGCATAAGAAAGGGATGAAATTATGATAGATATAGTGTGGCGACATACTTGCTAAGACCTTCGAATTCAACAAAATCCTTGAGAATCGTCGTTCTAACAAGCTCAGAGTGAAGCTACACAAATTGAGCAACATCCATGATACAGATACAGAAGAATAGTTAGCCTACCTCCGCAACTCCGTTGACCTTGCGACTACCTATACCGACATCAGACCCAATCTGTAGCAAAACGTTCACATACCAATGCAGGCCAAGTGAGCCATCCTGATTTGTTTTGGGTATCCTTCTATAAAAAGGTAAGTGACTGCACATTGGTCAGAAGAAAGGGTAGCACACCTTCAATCAAGGACATTCTTGCCAGTCGGTCGCGATCACCGGGGAATTTTTTCTCAACAGCTTATAAAACGTTACAGAGACCTCAAATCTAAGAAATTAGATCATACCTTGCAAGAAATACAAGTTCTGACGAGCCGTTAATGGTCAACTAATAATGGTGAACAGGTGTTACGCACAATATCATAGATAATCTCCATATGCCTATTAGAATGGTCTGGGCATCAATATCGGACACAAGACACTACATCAGACGTCGGCTTACCGAGGGAGCACATGCTCAACAAGGGGGACAGGCCACTTTTCCAGGGCTTCCTATAGACATTAAATCTGAGGCAGAGTCAAAGTCGATTGGGCGCAATACACACTGGCAAAACGGTATGATTTGTGTAGAAGAAAGTGTTGGTTGCGATCTGCCATGCTTGATCCCACGAGACGTCCTCTTCGTCGACGAGAATACGCATCAGCTCCGGAATTGCGAGAGTTGGATGGGTCTATACACGAGTTAGTGAACTTAATTCGAGGTGAGCTAAGCCAATCCCATACGTCGTTAAGCTGGATTGCAACATCTGAAGGGTCGTCAGAAGCGTGACTCGTTTCACCTAGTTGAAAGCCCCTTACAGTCAGGGAATTCAGAGATTGGTTTCCCGATGTTCTTGAAGCGTCGGAGAATATCTTGTAAACTGGCCGCAGTCCAGAAACTGAAGATACTGAGAAAAGATTTTACTTATTCATATTTATCTTACTATTGTTGCTTCAATCTCAACTCCTTGCCAACTTGATCCTCATTAACCTCGGTACGAAGAGAGAGAGAAATACCTACAAGACCTTCGAAAGTTGGTAAGCACAGACAGGAGTGCTTGGATGGGTGGAGATACTCACGTGTGGTCATTTGGATACAAAACTGAAGTGATAGCTGCCGCGCTATTCGAGGCTTCAATAGCCCCCTCGTAATTCCCGGCTGACAGTGTCATGAAATCGGAGTGAGTTCCATTGGTGCGAGGAAGACATACCATTGAAGGAATTGAGATCGAATCCACGCTTGGGCTTACTTTCCCAGAGTCTCAGATTGTTTGTAGTCTTCGTCTTATAACCGGGAATCATAACATCATATGCAATTGCCAGGACTTCTTGACCTCCAGTCCAGGTCCCACGACCACTTCCATCATTGAGACGCTCTGCATTGCCGTAGAACCTTACTTCATAGGTGACATCCAGGCGAGGAAGCTGTCATCATAGTCAGAAAAGGTCATAGGTAGATTAATTTCTATACCTCCCAGGGGTTCTGGTTATCTAGCCATGGATCAGGAGCCTAAGAAGACGCACTCAAGGTTCGGATAGGATTTAGAGCAAGAGCTGACGAACCTCGAGCTGGTCACCCTCAGGTGAGATAAGCTGCTGAAATATACCATATTTGTATCTAAGGCCATAACCCCAAAGTGGGAGCTCCTGGAGAAATAGATGTTCATTGAGTCATCATAGAGCAAGTTGATCGCGGATGAAGCACCTGAGAAGTTCCAGAATCAAGATAGCAAGCAGCCAAACGACCGAGACCGCCATTTCCAAGAGCAGCATCACGCTCTTGCTCAAGGAGGTCCTCCATATTGAAGCCGAGTTGTTCAACACCAGTCCTGTATTTGTCTTTGAGATCGAGGTTGAGTAGCTAGATCGCCAGATCAGCAAAGATCATCAAGATCTACGTAGTACAACATACGGCGTTGTCGAGTGTTCGGCCCATCAAGAACTCCAAAGATAAGTAGTATGCTCGCTTAGGAGCTTTACGAGTATAATTGAGCTGAGTCTCATTCCAATTGACCTACAACAACCCCCTTTGAATACTTTGGACCAATTGATGAATGTGTGTATCCCACCAACAGGTTGTCCCTGACGGACAATGCTGAAGCTTGATAAGCACCAAGGTTATCTATTATATTTGTCAATCTTGATAGTTTTTGAAGTCATCGCACATGGGCATACCAAGATTATAAGCCTGGCGTGCAAGGGAGGTCTGGACATGGTTAATGATACCCTTGGTGATGCTGGAGACGTCTAGATAACATAAACAATCACACGGAGACATATAAGCGGATGACGCACCCTTATCAACATCACGCAAACCGGCCTTCCAGGTTTTCTCGTCTCCCTTGGGCCATACTTCTTTACCAGACGCGTCGGTGTCCGGGAGGTAGCCTAGCTAAGCTTAGCTAAAGCGTGTGTCACGGATAAGGACATACCTGTGAGAGTGCGGACGTGCCTCCTAGGCCGTTTCGGCTTTCCGATGGACTTTGGATCGATAGTTGTGGTCATGGATGAAAAAGGAAAAGAAGTAAGGGCCCACAGATAAGGGTGTGCTATATTTGTCAAGCAAGATCAGTTAGTTTCAAATGAAACCTGTAATCTGTTGTTATTCAATCTTCCCTCTTTGGACTACGCTCTCATGAGTTACTCAGCCCTCTCACCTCTCGAATACAGAAGGAGTTCGAACTCTGGTCAAACTCTGTATAATTGTATCACTTTGCACACCCTATGGCTATCATGGCTATCCTGCAAAGTAGTAGATGATTAATGACCATAGATGATTTTATCTGATTTTAATCCCTGACCACAGACTGCGATCGAGCACCGTGTAATAGATTGGCGATTTTAAAAAAAGGTAGTAATAATCCTTTTTTATTTAGAGCTACTTCAAAAAAATACAAAATATAGTTATCCTCTCCTGCGGACTGTACGTACACCGTGTAATAAATTGTCGAATTAGAAAAAACCTTCTCCACCAATACATTCTCAGAATTTCCCAAATTCTCACGAGATGTCGCATGTTTTACATGGAAGTGGAGGGCAACATTTCAAAAATCAGCCATCATGACAAAGCAAAATCCTCCTTCAAATGGGATAGTCTGTTGTCCATGAAATTGTGACCATATTGAAGTAGAGCTACGTTTTCTCATCTGGATTCCATGGCCACGTCCGCCTATATGTCCGCTTGGAACACAATAAATCGGTGTTCCCCACATATACGACTAATAGTCAAGCGGCTTGTTATCTTGCTACTCGTCATCAATGCGAAATCGTGGCCTTTAATGTGGCATAGTAAGTCTTGACTCTTAGCTGTCCACGACTTGAATTTCGAACTAGATGAATAGTACGTGTTTTCCGACCTGTTTTCCGGATCAGAGCAGAGTATCTTCTATTGTTATGCCGTACTGCGTTGAGCTCGAGGAGGGCTCGAGAAAAACAAATCGACGACTGGTCGGACAGTAATCTACCCATTGGCGAAAATCCGTTTGAAAAAGTGTCGGTTTATAGGACAAGGTCGAGTAAGCAATCGGTTCAGGGTCCGGAAAGCATGTCAAGACAGACTTATGTTCTTGCTCTACAGCCATCGATGACAGTGACTTCAATGGACATTTGAGCAACTCCAGCTACGCTAAGGTGTATCTGTCGCCGATTCTGTCTCATATTGTCTCTGACGGTATCGCAGGCTCTAGACTGCGCTCGTTCCTATCTGATATTTGACATGTTTTTGATGTTTTTCCGATGTGGGGGCTATTTAGCTCTCGGAGGTAGGTGTCGTGTTCTTTTATCGTAGAATGACACTCACTAGGACACAGGAACGCATTTCCTCTATCTGCAACAAATACCCTGGATGGCACAATATGAAGTGAGGTCATCGATTGCTTGTTGGGACCACAAATGGGCAAGTTCATAGCATTAGTATTTGTGAAATCAAAGGCTTAGATCTGAGCAATAGATATTTTGTGTCCATAAGTTCGTCATAAAGTCTCAAAGTAAAAGGTCGGAAACATCCAAGTCGAAAGCTCCACAAAGTGATGGTCCACATCAGAAAGCTCAGAATGGGCACCATACTTCCCTTCCTAGTCGAGTAGAAGCACCATCCGTTCTCCCTCTTTCCGCTACTTCGCAAGATACCTCTATTGCTGTTGCGAGGCTTACATTTACAGAAGAACCAGATGGTGCCATTGTTCATGCCGTTGTTGTTTCAGAAGCTTGCTTCAAGATGGGCCGCATCACCGTTCCACCTGCGATAGCTTGTGCCACGAGCGGATTTTCTGCTCCTCCGTCTGACCTTGGCTCGAGCCTTACTCAGTATTCGAAGGCGAATCCCCCTCCACATTGGACAAAAGTCAAGGCTATTGTGTCAACTTCTCTTGGTGGAAGCATGAAGAATTTGAGGGAATTTTTAGTTCGAGGTTGGCGCAACGTACCCGAGGATGAGAGGTGGTGGGACTCAGCCTTTACTGGCACTGTCGAACAGAAGAGGAAAGCCCGTTTACAGGATGTTGGATCTCTGAGACGCAGGATGGAAGAAACGGCGGCTTTGATTTCAATCTGAGGACCTAGAGAGAACCTGGCGATAGATCATAAATAGGGCACTACTACTGGAGTTATTCACATCCAACCATAGAAATTAAGCGTATACAGGAGAAAGTTGTAGAATAGAGTCCAGGATGTCCATCTTGTGATATGTCTCTGTCTCTTTATCATGGATTATAGGCCATTGTTTAGCTAACACTATTAACACGGATTTGTGTAAAGGTTTTCATGAAGTCCGATGCCATCAGAAATTGTGTTAGTAGCGCTCGTGGTCCTACCCTCCCTCCACTTTTGCCAATCACAATTGACCTTGGCATGATTTTTTCAAAAAAATGGAATCCTGATGGCCTGGCAAGTCTATAGTTTCCGCATCCTTACTGGTTCGCTTATTTATTGTGATGTAGCATTGCTATGTAACAGGAGGTAGCCAAGGTCTTGGCTTATCCCTTGCGAAGCTCCTTACACGACATGGTGCAAATGTGTCGATTGTTGCAAGAGATCAAATCAAATTGGATAAAGCACTAAAAGAGATTGAGGTATGTAGCAGGGCTAGTTCCATGGTCTGATCGTGCCGAGCTGAGTCTTGTTTTCAGACAGAAAGACGATCGCCAAACCAGAAGTTGAGTGCTTATTCATTTGCACTCGATACTGCCAAGGCAGCGACAGAGGCACTTGAAGCTGTCTGTGAACCATATGATGGTGAAGCACCGGACGCGACATTTACTTGTGCGGGGGCTGCACGGCCAGGCTTTTTTGTAGAGATGACAGAAAAGGACTTGGCAAATGGAATGACCAACGGATATTGGATACAGGCTTGGACAGCTTGGGTGAGTGTAATCCGTTGTGTTAGCCTGCAAGTCCTGATAAGAGGCAAAGGCAGTCTCAAAGATGATGGTGAAACAGAACAGAAAGGGGAAAATCACTTTCGTTTCTTCGACCCTCGGACTCATGTCCTTCGTAGGATATTCTTCGTACTCGCCTGCGAAGCACGCACTGAGAGGTAGGTCCCAGGTTGAGGATAGGCCTACTAACATTCACGTATTGAAAAGGTCTTGCTGATACTCTCCATTCGGAAATGTTGCTATATGGCATTGACATCCACATCTTCTTCCCACCAACAATGTATACACCAGGATACGAAGAGGAAAATAAGTTCAAACCCAAAATTACACTTAAGATTGAAGAGGCAGACGATGGTCTTACCCCAGACCTAGCCGCGCTGGCGCTGTTCAAGGGTAAGCACTCTCATTGTCTATCAATGGAGCCACTTTCCTCTATCCGAATTGCTTGGATAATTCCTGCGAGGAAACCTCAAGCACTTCCTGTTTTCCTTCGTGACATATTTGAGTAATTCAGCTAAAAAGGGCATAATCCTAGGCATCCAGGATGGACATGCGCACATAACTGGTGATTTCACGACAGGGCTCTTCCGAGCATCAACGCGAGGGGCTGCCCCAAGGAACAGTTGGTGCATTGATGGCATTTATGACTTGATTGCATATGTGAGTATCTGGATCTGCTTCCGTGTCTCCGGAGGGATTATCAACTGGGATGGGCATGTTTTAGTTCGGGGTTCCGATTTGGCGAGCATCTGTAGACAGAACAGTCACCGCGCACGCGGACGAACATCAAAACCATCTCAGAAAGCGGAATTTTTTCTCATAATCAATGTCATCTGTTGGTTTTGATACCGATTCCGCAATGCATGAATTTTGAATCCTGGACTCCGGTCGGACCTTCTTAACATATGCATATTAACCCATCCACGACGTGGTATTCCTTTAACATTGCTCATAGTTTACCTTACTGGATATATATTTTGATAGCGTCTGATGTCTGAATATGATACCTATGATATCAAAACAAGGTTTTCACTCATGCTTTCAGCATGTTCATACTATTAGAACAGGTACCTCAGTACTCAAAGTCACAAGAACTTTATGTACTCAAATACCTATTAGAATAGGTGATTACAAGTGATGCAACGCAAATACTAGATGAGCAGTATCAGAAAACTAGCTTCAGTACTTGAAGTGTTGGAAAATGGTCCAACCTCCTAAGTACCATGGTGGACTGATGCATACACATCAATAACAATTGTTCCATTGACCTTAACCCTACACATCCCCTAGATGTATGGCGGCCCAAGAACTAGCGTACATCTTATTTAATCCCACCAGTCATAAGCCATCCAACAAAATGACGTACCTTGTCTGAAGACACCAAGAGTAAATTCAACAACTAGGAGTAGCACACCGCCTCCCGGTGCAAGTCGGAGGACCTTTGGCACAAAACCCTTGTATAATGCTGCTATGCCCTCCTCACGCATAATCGTCACGAGTGCGGGATATGTCCAGTTATACTTAGGTGCGACTCCCGGGACGTGCTCTGCACCTTGTATACGAGACTTTACGACCTGTTGAGATATAAGGGGCTTCACATTTACTTGATAGTTATGGAGACAATGCTTACATCAAAACTGTAAATGCATCTTGTCAGTCAGGAAAATGAAGTGAAGGTAACAAAACATACGGGGTATTGAGAGCAGTTCCACAGAATCCACCGATGCTCCCAGAGATAAAGTTGTTCATTAATTGATCTCGGGCAGTCTATTGCGGCAAGCAGGATTTGAAAAGAAACTGATGTTATTGGTACGGAATCAGCATACCTTAGCCTTTGGCATGTATTCCTTCACAGTGAAGATGGTCCCGAAATAACCGCCATTCCAGTAGAGGTGACTATGTGGATAGTCAACATCTGATCCAATTTTATTTGGAGTCATGATACCGACCGCCAAAATGTGGACTCCATGCCAGCATAGAGACCAAGAATACCATTTTTGTGCACAATCTGCTTCACGACATCCATCGGGCCCTTGTAGGTACTTGCCAGATTTTTATCCTGTAATCTACCAAATGAATGAGTTCCCGAAAGAATTGAGACCAAAAGAACACACTTGATTTTGACAAGCTCGAATGGTACGACGACAAAACTTTCCTATTTTGAAAAGTCAAAACCTGATACGACAACTAACAATTGCAAGACATGCCGTTGCACCAGCGCTGCAACCAGTAATGATTGACAAGCTTTGAGTCATTTTAGATTCTCCAGACCACCCCAAGTATCTCTTTCCCCAGAAGTCATTGGCGGCACTAATAGCATAGGATAAGTTTAGCTCATACCAAAAAAATACAACCACACACAATTTTACGGCACGCTTCGGGGCTTCTAACAAGAGTGGAGGGACGAGGCCTAAGATATCTCATCAGTGGACGAAGAGCGGAGTCATCAGGTTCGTACCTCGATAAAGCCGACCAATACTAGGTGGACGGATTTTATTCAGAGAACAAGACAGACGAATGTTAGCAGACATACCCTTCCTCTTTTACAATCGAAGAAAAAGTTCCTGCAAGCCCTTTAGACTTGCCGGTGTCCAGCTGCATCCGTGTTTTGACCTAAAATATGCTCGCGTGACGACAGTTGGCAGGAAGAATAACACATACGACATCTTGAAAGAGCTGTAAATTTGATAAGACAGACTTCGTAAACGAAGGATATACCTAGAGGATAAAATGTCAAGATTTCCGAGACTCCTGCAATAGCACCGGCCGCAAAATTAGCAATGAAAGGAAGAGCTATCCTCAGTCTGATGAGCAAGAATATTGAAATGTAGTAGATGTTTAGAAGACTCACGCTTAGGCTTGTGCTCTCTCTTTTGGTCTGCCGCCATTACGACAAGATATTTGAAGGCAGTGACGATCTGAAAATTAATACTTGGGAACTTTATCGAGGGAGTGACACAATATGTGACAACAGATGTGATGATGGCACTAGGCGTGTCAGCCGGCGGCAGATGCACGATGGTCTACATCCACTCCTGGCAGGAATTCCAGGATGCCGCGGAGGCTCTGTACACAAAATCTCCCAATAAGGTGCATACATAGCCTCATATGTCCTAAATCTCTGATCACTGTTTCTTAGGCTCGTTACGTCGTAAAATGGAAGTCAACTGAGGGGAAACTCGTGCTGAAAATCACAGATGATACCACGGCATGTACTTAATCGGTATCATATACGCTACATTCGCTAACCTTCGTTCAGTGTATCAAATTTAAAACTTTCTCTTCGATCTTCCTCAATCGATTTGAGGCACTGAACCTTTCTTTGATCCAGAAAATGCAAAATCGGCACCAAGAGCATCCGAAGTCAGCAGAGGAGCTACGTGTTCCACTAATGGAGGAAACTACAGCCAAATCATCGATACCTGCTGCTACTATACAACTTGCCCCCAGTGCTTCTGGTGTGGCCAAGAAGAAAAAGCCAAAAAAGAAGAAATAAATAAGGCGAACTGATCGCTTTTTCGTACTTCAGCTACCTTCTAGCGGCCATGGTGAGGAACCTCGGTCTATTTGATCTGTTAATTCTACTAAGAAATATCTAGTAATCGTAACTTTTCTTCCTCTCTCAATCTACAAAGCCACATTGGACGAGAGCTCCCAATTTTACCGACTGCTTATGTCACACCTGCTGCAATATCTGTGGTTACTGTGCCCTGAAACTGCTTCTTTTCAACATCCCTCTTCCCTCTGAGGTCAGCTCGGACCACCTATTTAGTTGGCAGCGAAGGACAGATAATCTGGATAGCGTTTTTGATCCAAAATTGGGACCAGTAACATATTGGCTTTTGATTTGACTACATGCTTTATATGCCTACAGTCCGATGGTGGTAAGCTGACCACAGACCACAGCTGCTTTGCTTGAGTTTCCCCTCGCTTCCCTCACACACATGGGTCACTCACTGCCACTGCCATTCCAGTTGGGTTCCATAAGCAATCCTTGAGATTTGAAACATATTTCTAGTGTTCTGGAATTCCAATCTTTTGGCCTCGTCTCATCGCGTGCCGAATTCGAGGTTGAGCGGTTGTCCCCTGTCGAAGTGGACCAAGCGAGGGCCCCGATTGGGTCTTTAACCATGTATCAGATGTACGCGACTTCCGTTGAAATTTTCTCCAGGATTCAATCATGAATTGGTGTCTGAGTATCTGTCAAGTCGTGCCTCCGAAAATTCTTGGGCCTGACTT
>Ga0153976_1000144_pt1 | contig 22019 bp, 31 predicted proteins | sample TSGA060MetaG_FD_104717 | JGI IMG/M metagenome (GOLD analysis project Ga0153976, IMG submission 104717) | Attine ant fungus gardens microbial communities from Georgia, USA - TSGA060 MetaG | ecosystem: Host-associated > Fungi > Mycelium > Unclassified | place: USA: Georgia, Yuchi Wildlife... | reverse complement strand
TTCAAGTCCCTTCCTCTTGAACTCCAGCATCATATCCTGTCTTTCTTAGCTCCTTCCTTATCCTCGTCTCAGCGTGTTCGTGTGATTGATTACGCTACTTCTGCGAAGACGCTTCCATCGCTCCTTCCTTTCCTGTCCACTATTTCTCACAGCAGCATGCATACCGATGGCGGAAATGAAATGATCTACATCCCAGATCCCTCTAACAATGGACACGCGCTCAGAGAGTCTGTCCGGTCTATCAAAGCGAACCGTAATATTACGTTATGTTCTGCTCATTATTGTATGGGTACTTCCAACTCTCTCCTTTGCAGACGCGAAAAGGAACGCATAGAATTCCTTGAAACCGTTGGATGCAATAGTTTTGAGTTAGATCCAGGAGAAAGCACCCATTCGGCTCGAGAATTGCTCACATTGTTACTGGTCTGACCTTATAAATATATTATTCTAGATAGATAAGCGTTGTCAGGAACAAACAAATGCATCCAAGAGATTAGTGCTTGGAACGCGCTTGAAACATTTTTATCGCAACCAGTACCTGCAGTAATGCAACTATACCTTGGCACCAACCCTCGAACTCTATATCTCATAACTGACGAAAAAGATGATCTTCTAGGTCGTCCTCGCCGAGCACTTCGGTTTCGTGTTGGACAGGACGAATCCCAAGCTATTGTTGTCCTTCTTTCGACAAGGAAAATTGATCACAGCAGTCTTGTGAAGCTCTCAAATAGGACTATCAAAGGATGTCTTGGTCTGATCAACGTTGAGAATGGTGTGTAACTGCGAACTTGAATTGCTACAAATATAAATTGTCCATAGACATCTTTCTCGCTGTTGTGACTAGCGCCACAGATATTGGGAATACAAGACCCTCTGCACACAATCCCGAATCGGTAGCAAGAATACATGAAGTCTGCTTCTATAGCTTGACTTCTTCAGCATGGGACGACCCTCTGCTTGGCGAGCCTCAATTCGGACCGGAAGTCGTCGACTCGGTGTTCAGGGAAACTCATACAAGTAACATTCCTGTATTCGAGCATCCTTGTTTAGCACTCAGCAAGATCCTGTCGTCCGGAACTTTCTATTATGCAATAAACTCAACATGGGACCTATCTTCCAGGCTTTCTGTGCGGTTGGCACGGAATGCCGTTTCATCAAGAGACATTGACACATTTGATGAGCGTTTTGTTTGGAACGAATATATTCTCCGCGGTCTATTGGATTTTCGGGAGAGGCTCAATCTCCATGAACGCGAAGAAATGGATCGATGTCAATTTCTCGTACGATGAGATTGATTATATATATGTCTTTTATAGAAATTTATCATCATCTCTAGGTCCTTGCCATTCAAGGTTATATCGGCGTGTTCCAAGTGCCGCTTCGTTCTCCGCCGACAGAAGGTGCTCCCACAATAGCAACACTTGCACTTATTTCTCGACTTAGCTGGAAGCGTGCTGGGACACGATTCAATACTCGTGGCGTTGATGATGACGGTAATTGTGCGAATTTTGTTGAGGTAGGTATTTCTCTCAGCTCCTGAGGCAGATACCTGAGACATTGGCAGACAGAGACGATTTTCACCACGGACCAACACTGCGTGAGCTACGTTCAGGTCAGAGGAAGCGTTCCGTGTATGTATCTCAGCTATCAAATACATTTACCTTAAACAAGGGAACTCCCTTCAGTATTCTGGGAACAACAAGGAATACAGACATTCGGACAGCGCATTCAGATGACCAGGCCCCACGCATCTCAACCTGCTTTCGAACGGCATTTTGTTCAAATGATGGAGGATTATGGATCTATACATGCAATAAACCTTCTGGGGACAAAGGAAAATGAAACGCTCTTGGGGAACTCTTACGCGAAGCATCTGTCGATGGCTAGAAGTGCCTTGGGAGACAATCTGAGTCTCACAAATTTCGACTTTCATCATGCTGTTCGCATCGGTGGACACGAAAGCGTAATACGGAATCTACCGTAAGTAGAAGGGCCGAGGTAGAATTCGGGAAAGCCTATGTTCACTAGCCTTCCATAGGAGAATGGAAAGTATCAATGATAGCATTGATAAATTCGGTTTCACTATGTGTGACGCCTCAACAGATGAGATCGTCAGAGAGCAGAAGGGCGTCTTCCGGACAAACTGTCTAGATTGGTAGGTACGGCGGTCCTCGTGCATGGACAAAGCTTTCTGATGCCTAGCCATAACTAGTCTGGATAGGACTAATTTCGTTGAAGATGTTCTATCGAAGACTACACTCGAACAGTATCTGGGGCTAATTCGTCGGGAATGGCTGGCCTCGATGCAACTATGGACAAACCATCGCGAGCTGTGGGCTGAGAATGGAGACGCCTTGTCCAGAATATATGCAGGTACTGGTGCCCTGAACACTAGTTTTACTCGAAGCGGAAAACAAACACTGGCTGGTGAGCATTATTTTGCTTGTCCCGCACCTGCATCAATCATATAATCAGGTTTATTGTCCGACGCGACCAAGAGTGTGTCTCGTGCATACATCAATAATTTTCAGGATAGGGGAAAACAAATCGCTATCGACATGTTTCTAGTGAGATCAATAAAACTGGATTGCATTATGCAGCTAAATATATTTTATTCAAGGGTAATCTTAGTGACCAAAAACACGTCACCATTTTCGATCCTATACACGACACCGTCCGCAAAGCTCTTGATCGACGGTACGTTTGGTCGGGTTTGCAAAATCATCTATCTAATATTTACTCACAGGTGGCCTGAATATTCCACCGTGAAGAAAGCTAGCATGATGGTAGGCACTTGGAACCTTAATGGAAGAGTAAGCCCGCCAGGCAGCACCATGTTGTTTGATCTCACATTCTGATAGATGACTGCAGAGTCCTTGATTCCTTGGCTGTTCCCTGGAGAAGGGACACAAGAGTATGTAATCCATGGGATTTCCTGTGTCAGTGCTCATGTCTTCTAGGCCGGACATGATTGTTCTTGGGTTTCAAGAAATTGTGCCCTTGACTGCTCAGCAGATTGTACAGACTGATCCAGAGAAGCGGTAAGCTCTATTTCTTTGGCTTCTTTCTATAGCATGAATTGTACTCTAGGCGACTTTGGGAGAAGAAAGTCATGGATAACATTGAAAGGAAATCCTCTAGAAAATCACGTTACATTATGCTACGAAGTGAACAGGCATGTGTGTCTCCTGATAATTTTTTCGTGGCAGCTCAAGTAAATGCCTCTAGCTGGTCGGCACCGCACTGTTCGTAATCGTAAAAGAGGAATTGACTTCGGTCATCCGGAATGTAGAAGGCACTTCTCGCAAGGTGCGGATATTGACATATACAGAGCACTTTTAAATTGTTCGCTGGCTAGACTGGTCTCCGAGGAATGTCTGGAAACAAGGGCGCTGTTGGGATCCGGTTAGATTATCATGACACCAGCTTCTGCTTTCTCACAGCGCATCTCGCGGCTGGACACTCCAACACTGAAGAGCGAAATGCCGATTTTCGAACCATTGTAAATGGTCTTCACTTCCAGAAGGGGAAGACAATAGCTAGTCATGAGTACGTCTCCCTTCTTCGAGATCTGTTTCCATTGCTCCATTATCCATCGTAGAAACGTTATATGGCTTGCTGATACCAATTATCGTATTGATCTGGATAATGCTGCCGTACGAGCGTATGCGGAAACCAACGACTTCGACCCTTTAATTGCGGCAGATCAGGTGCGACCAACCCTTCAGACAATAGTGGCCACTCAAACTTCTTTTCCCTATTGGATAGCTTCGTTATGTCATGGACGCTGACCTGGCATTTATGGACTACAAGGAAGGTCCCCTTCTGTTCCGACCGACTTACCGTTACAACGTAGGGACAGATGATTATGATACGAGCGAAAAGATGCGGATCCCTGCGTGGACAGGTGAGTACTTATGCCTTTATTCCAGGAGACAATATGATGGCTTGCTCATTCCTGTGGATAAGACCGGATCTTATACCGCGGTTCAGCACTTGAACTCACTATGTACTCTAGAGCAGAGCTGAAAGGGTCCGACCACAAACCAGGTCAGTTTGACCCTTAAGCAAGCTTACCTAGCTCTTACATTTATGCAGTCTTTGCCTTCTTTAGTGCTGACATTCGAGTTGTTGATACTGTGAAAAAGGCTGCTTTATCCCAACTTCTACTTGAAAATATTGTCGGCACGCAGGCGCACGACAATATAGACGAGAAACTGGCTAGTGTCGCTTTACCCGATACTGTTGGTGAATGTGGGTCTTTCTATAAGCTTCTGAGTGCATCTGCTTAGGTCTTCTGTTAGTGCCGGCTCCAAGCACAAATGAGAAAGCATGGTGGGATACACCGGGTAAAGCTCCCCTCTGTAGCTCCTCTTGAATGATCTCATATTGAGACTAAATGTAGATGGACCTGGTGGATTGGTTTCCATAGAGGAAATCCAGCAGATTGGTCTACACCACAAGGGAAATCCTTTCGAGTCATTGCCTAGTTCCCCCCTGGCAGCATCGCCCACTACCTCCGACGAAGAACTGTTCACCTCCGCGCTGGCGCTGCAAACGCCCTTAATACCAGTCCAGATTGGTACACAGCGTCTTCGCCAGCCACCAGCGCGTCCAGCAGAGGATCCAACACCATAAAAGGAACAATTAGTAGTATTGCCATAGCAAGTAGAACATCGGTATATTAATACAGTGTTAGATTAGACCTTGTTTCTTGAGGTCCTCATAAGTTTTGCGATTATACACATTACCCTCGTCATCTTCGAGTTCCTCCATTGTCTCTTGCTCGAAAATTTCATGTCGACCTTCTTGTTTGAGCTTTTCGGCAACTGAATTCTGAATCAGACGAAGACTTGCCACTGCTAGAAACAGTAGAGCTTACGGGCGAGGGCATCCTCGATGCGGGTAATTTCGTGGAAGTGTTTCGTGTTAGGTAACCCAAGGGCTCGCATTCCAAACGCATGTCGAGATTCCTGTGACTCAAATCAGTAGATAGTATCAATTGTCCGATGTCAGGACGAACCTGGAAGTGACGATCGAAGTTTTTCCTGAAGAAAATATATCAGAAGATAGATGAGACGCAAGCGAAGAGCACTTACCTGCCCATATACAGATAGTCTGAACAAATCTCGCATTTGTACTCCACTCCAAGACCATGAAGCTTATACAACCAATAAGGAATAGGTTTTCCATCCCAACCCAACGGAAGCTTTAGGGGATTGTAAATTCTCTCTTCTTCTTCTGCGTCTTCGTCTTCTTCTTCTGCAGCACCATCTTTCGCAGCAGCAGCAGGTGGAGCAGACACTGACTGTTCGAGAAGTTCTTGCTCACGCTCTCGAGCAGTAAGGGAGAATCTTCGCTCGACGTTGGACTTGGTTTCATTGATAACAGGTGCCAATAACACCAATAAAGTCATGGCCATATATGTGTAGTATGCAGCATTTCTTATCCGTAGCTTGGTAGTTGGTTGATAATTGGATTGTGCACCAGAAGCTGGAGGAACAAGTGAGCCATTGGGGTTTTTAGATGGTTCCCCTGATGCAGCCTGTTTATTCATAGCCTTGGTGTGTTTTTTGGAGGAAAGGTGTGCATCATAGACTGTCTGTTTGGTATAATTTTTTTGGCCTAGCACCGAGTCAGTTCCACGAGATTAATTTGATAGAATTTCCTTACATGCCGCACACCATATGCCCATCGACGCTCCATTGGTTTCGGGTCGTTTTTCTATATCCCATTCTTGTAACTCTTTTGCCTCCCACTTCTTGTCAAAAAACGAAGCAGCCTCGTTTTGTTGAGATTCAATATCAATCAAGGGTTGTGTCCTCTTTAAAAATGAGAGGAGGTAGTTGTAGAGATCCCTGATGTACCTTAGAGGACGTCCAAACTCGTATCAGAACTGGTTAGAATGATGATTAGACAAAGTGTGACTCACGACTCGTATTCCTTAGACAATCGCGTCTCCTTAGAAAGTCCCTCATTGGATGGTGACTCTAGCAGAAGATCCAGATACTGGAGGTAGCCTGGCCGCTTGCCAATACCTTTTAGGTTCGTATATGCAACGTGATTAGCATACAAATCACAATATTTGCCATGTGCTTCCTCTCCCGAGAACATGAGGGAAATTGCTGAGACTTCTTCTCAGTAGATGACGCTAAAGTGGACGGAGGAAACGTACGATCATCCTCAACATCTAAGTCTTCTTCTTCTTGGCCAGGCTCCTCCAGAAATGACGCAAGCTCCAGGTCAATTCCTGGCGCAGAGTCAGGATACTTGTTGTGGTGCTCCTGGATTTTCACCAACCGCGAATAAAATTCTGAGAGATCATCGGGTCTTGAAGCAGTCAGTCTGTTTATTTCTTCCTTTCTCGAGTCTCCATCGACATAGAGGTTATTGAGAGCAGTTGTTCGTGTTGTGATCCGGTCGAGGACCTGGGAAGCTTTGTGCTCGTTCTGAAGCTTGCGCTCGTGTGCCGTTGTTGGCCTTGAAAGGAGGTCATAAAGAGCGCCTTCAAAACGTTCTATTTCTTCGTGTGTCTGACGCTGCAGTTCGATGACAGAGTCCATGGTCGAAGATATTTCAAACTGCCCGACCCCACTGCCACATTTATTTCGAACTCCGACACTTCTTCAACAACCATTCTAAAATGTCGGGAATTAACCCTGGCGACGATGTATGTCCTGTGCGCTCCTCACAACTATCTAATGCTTAGTGTCATAAAATAGAAACTTGTTTTTGAGTCCTCTGAGGCCGTCTCTGTGATCTCTACTTTTGATGACCTAGGCCTAAAGGAGGACCTTCTGCGTGGCATATACGCGTACAGTGAGTCACTGGAGACTAAGCAATACAATTTTTCATAGGTTTCTGCGTTAGATTTTGAAAAGCCCTCTGCTATTCAACAGCGAGCTATTCTTCCCATCACCCAAGGTCGTGATGTTATTGCCCAAGCCCAATCTGGTACCGGTAAAACTGCGACCTTCTCTATCTCCATCCTCCAATCTATCGACTTTGCCGTGCGCGAAACTCAAGCCCTTGTTCTCTCGCCGACTCGCGAGCTCGCTACCCAAATTCAGTCTGTCGTGTTGGCATTGGGTGACTACATGAACGTGCAGTGTCATGCATGCATTGGTGGAACTTCGATCGGCGAAGACATCAGAAAACTCGAGTATGGTCAGCATGTTGTTTCTGGAACACCTGGGCGTGTATTCGACATGATCAGACGACGAAGTCTGCGAACACGAAACATAAAAATGCTCGTGCTTGATGAGGCCGACGAGCTACTCAACAAAGGTTTCAAAGATCAAATATACGACGTATATCGATATCTTCCCCCTGCAACGCAGGTTGTCCTCCTCAGTGCAACACTACCTTACGACGTACTAGAAATGACAACAAAATTCATGACGGACCCCATCCGGATCCTTGTCAAGCGTGACGAGTTGACGCTCGAAGGGATCAAACAGTTCTTTGTTGCTGTAGAAAAGGAAGACTGGAAATTTGACACTCTTTGTGATCTGTACGATACCCTCACTATCACTCAAGCTGTCATCTTTTGCAATACTCGCCGTAAAGTGTGTTGATCTTCCATTCTTGTTGTATCTCCTGAACCTGAAATCTTCTATTAGGTGGATTGGCTCACGGAGAAGATGCGTGCTTCAAACTTCACCGTTTCCTCAATGCACGGAGACATGGTTCAAAAGGAACGTGATGCTATTATGGCCGAATTCCGTAACGGCACATCGTACGTCGCAGACAAGTTATTGAGTCTATACCATTAACTAACAATACAATCAGACGTGTTTTAATTACCACTGATGTCTGGGCACGAGGTATTGATGTTCAACAGGTCTCCCTAGTCATTAATTATGATTTACCTGCGTGCGTTACATCTTCCACTGGCCGGAAGCACTCACTCAGATGACTTGCGTCCAGGAATCGTGAAAACTATATCCATAGAATTGGTCGATCAGGACGTTTCGGTCGTAAGGGTGTGGCGATCAATGCAAGTCATCTGGATTCATCTAATGCTGTTGACTTCTGACTGAGTTCATATCCAGTTTGTAACTGTTGATGACGTTCGTATCCTGCGTGATATTGGTGCGTAAAATTGAACGTCTCCGTTGACCATCATTCTGAAATGGCATACCGCATCATAGAACAATTCTATAGCACTCAGATCGTATGTCGTTCTTTCGATATCAAATCTCTGTATTGATTCTCTGCACCAGGATGAAATGCCTGTCAATGCTGCGGAGTTGATTTAAATGTTCCGTCCGCCTACTTTCGATGATAGATATCTCATTATGCAGTTGCCGATGCGGTCGTATTTGCTGTGTTATTTGTAATGTATAGTCTATTGATTGCTCGTGTAAACGAGTCCTAGCTTCCCTTGCCGATGCCTACTTGGGCCAGGAACATTTCAAATTCACCGACGAGTTTCCATTCTTTAGGTTTTGCGATCCGTCTTTCTTTTGTTACAAGATCCCTGGCCCGTCCTCAATATGGCCATCGGCAATTGAGCGTTGATGGGTAATCAAGTGGAAGTAAGTGTCACCCGTCGCCATCTTTGAGCAAATGGATAACTGAGTGAGCTCAAACCACCACTACGTCTTTGATGTTGTGCTAGAATAAAGTATCCCTTACCGTTCAGATGACATCGTATCGATGTTGGATAAGAGAATCAACTTCCATCAACGGCTCAGCCACCACATTCTTGTCCCCCTGTGGCTCATTGAAGACCGTAGTGATTACAAATCCTTGGGTGGGTATACGTCAGAAGTTTCGCAAGGCAGCACCAAATTTGTTCAAATCTAATCCAAGAAGAAATTTCCATAGAAAGCCCTACGATAAATGTGGTAAGCGAACACTGGGATATTGTGCAGACCTGGTGATGAACCTGTGATAGATCATGTGACTTCAGTACCTGCCAGAATAAACCACAGTACACCACGAGGCGAACGCGTGAAAGCTGAGAGAGTTTCTATCATTGAATTTCTATAAAGTATACAATGCCCTAGCCGCATACGGCACATTGTGGAGCGCGTGGCTTGATCTCGGACAATGCCATTAGTTTATGTACATGATTTGCGTTAGCCCGAGATGGCATACCTAGATTCAGCTCCTGAGACTACTTACGAGGATATTTCTAGACAAGTGATTTGCTGTACATGACCATTTTCTCATGAGAATACATACCCCTTCAACGGAGAAGAAGGTATCACATGGCGATCGTTGTCAATTTGTAGTTTTTCTAGGTCATCAGAAAATGACGCAATGCTAGAATAAAGAATAAATCAAAAGACTACTACAGAAGGGTTGATGATAGTAATGAATGTCTATAAAGGGATTGACTCACAAAGTCATAGGCTGTCTTCTGACATAGTCTCGAAGTAGAAACATGAGTTGCATAGATATACCACTTTTCAACCAATAATTAAAAGTAGGGGTTTCAGATCATGTGCATGGCAGGCCAGCTGAATTCAATAAGTCAATTGTTCATGTCCTCGTGGGTATTTATTAATACCCTTCCAGAAGTCGTTCTACATCTTCAATCCTATACTATGTTGAGAGAAGAGCTCTGTTTGACGCTTGGTATTCTCACACGTCAGACAAACATTGGATTTCCTACTGGATAGATCCAACGATCTCCTTATCCGATCAGTTGCTTGTATGAACATACGAATAAATCAGGGGACAAGGCCACTCGATCCGATTGGCAAACTCCTTTCTCCGGGAATAGAAATCGGTACAAGGTTATCAAGGGACTGTACGAATGATGTCAGGCTGTCACTGGGCAATTGCAATTCTTCAGGAAAGTGTCTTGGAGCCGAAGAATTGGCCAGAAGCCTAGAACAGAGATATAAAAGAGGCCAAGACGCTTTTGACTACAGCGTCAAAAGATGTGTCATTGGAGAAGGTAAGTCAGCCTACCTGCTGGGCCATCGAACTTGAATACTAGTAGTCCTGGGCTGTGACAGGGTACGCAATGTCTATACAAGGTGTGATTCATGACTGCCATTTCTACCCGGCCGTGCTAATGCATTTTTCAAAGATGTGGTCACGCACAAAATTTGGTTTGTGGTAATCCTTGGATTGTCGTAAACACCAGCTAATTATGGTTGTATTTCTAAATAGCAAGATGAAGAAGTGAGCTCTTTCCTGTATCACAAGGTGTATCCCTGACGTTCATCAAGATTTTGTGCAACTCGGTCAACTGCAAATTCAGTCCTGCACATCCGTTAGACTGCCAACCACCCAAGTGCAAGCAAACATGCTGGCAATAGTGAGCCTTTGATGCTCATGTATTTACTACACATACTAACTCATAATTGAGCCACCAATATCCCCAACAATACTCGCCACATATCGATAGGATGTGTCCTGATTGCGAGCGTATGATAGCACGACATTCCTCGGCATGAATGGATGGGATACATCAAGGACAACCACCGTCCGATTACAAAGTACAAGATTGGCCTGCTCAACGCACGTGTAAACGACAACAGAGTGCAGGGAAACTACAGAGCATGTCAGATAGGGAAGAGTAACATCATTACGAGAAACATTCCATGAAATCAATCATCTCCAATATTATGTTTCTTCTTTAGTTGAGCGAGCTCTTCCTCTCTTCTGGCCAGATCAGCCTTTGCTGCAGCCGCATCTTGTTTAGCGGGCATGTGGTATAGCACTACAATGTAACGTTCTTGCAAATGGAAGCCGTTCAAATGGTCAAGAGCGTTCTTGGCCTGAGAGATGCAAATAGGTACAGTGAAATGTGATGAATTGGACTTGCTTGACTCACTTCCATGACATCTTCGTAAACAACAAACGCTGTTCCCTTCGTCTTTTGTTCATTTCCAATACGAATTTGTCGGATGCTCCCGTAACGGCCGAACAAATCATACAAGTCCTCCCCAGTGATGCTGTAGCTTAGATTCTTGACAAACAAGATACGATTTGCGCCGGGAGGTAATTTTGCCTGAGAAATATAGAGTTAGCAAGCCATCTATTCATCTTCAAAGGCTGTAAACGCACAGCGGGTCGAGGTATTGACATTACGGGACGGGTTTACTTTGTTTGTGTTGTTTGATCTAGATGGTAAAGTCACGTGCTCTATTCTGATCGAGCGACGTGCACGAATACCAAGGCGTGAATATGGATTTTTCCGTATCTTCAACTCCAGAGTCAGAAATTTCTGCAACTCAAGGTGGCCATGTCAGGATCAAATACGCGGTTTTCATGCTTCACCCTCTTGCTAGCGCTCATCTGCTTCCTCCAAATCCACATCGCTTTGGCCCAATTTGAGGGCTTTTTCAACATGTTCAATGGTGGCCAGCAGCATCAGCAGCATCAACAGCAACACAGATCCAGCAGTTCTCAATTTTCTGCTTACGCTGAAAGTGGTATGCATCTGGCCTTTGATCTCGCCCTCACTGACTTCATTTGGCTAGTCTCATGTGCACGTTACCTCTGTCCCCTGACTCTGGATTGTGTGGGACACCCGGCAGAATGCTCGTGTCCCAACGCAGAAGACATAAAATGTCTTGTCCCGGATATGGATGGTGATGTGGATGATGCAACTGTAATATGCGTGAGAGGAAAACAAGAGTGTCAAGAGGTAGAAGTGCTCATGAAGAAACACTCGGGCAGGAAGTAGAAAAAGACCTGACCAGTTGCGTATACACTAATCAACGACGATAATCAGTTTGTAAAAAATGAAAGTTGAGGAGTTACACTTTGCATCTTCTCAAATTGGTGTCGAGAGTCTATAGACTACTTTGGAGCGGCTTTCCTGTTGACTCGTTCCTTGACTCTGAACCCAACCCCAAATCGAGACTATTGGCAAATGTTGTTGAAACGATGGCATAGACGCCTGTTGGAATCGTTGAAAAAGAGCCTGAGTTCTCATCGGACATAGATGAAGTGTCAATAAAAGCTTGAGATGTACCGGAACCCTACAATCACATTTGAGACGGTGAACAAACTAGACAGTAGATCCAATGGATAAAGTTCTGGGACTCATAGACAGCTATTTCTGGAGGCAACCTAATAAGGTCAAATATTTCAGGGAAGGACTGAAGCCTGAGAAATCTAGGAATTCTCTTCGGCACCCAGCACCTGGGAGTAGCCATTACTGTGCCTCTTCACCGCCAAGAATTAAAATCAAAGAAGCCGCAATGCTCGTGAACATAGTGACTGTTATTGTCCAGGATCCGCACTGGAAATTGACTGGAAACACGACGCCATATCGTCATCGTCAAAGCGGAGCTCCCGAAGGGCACTCGATCCTACTTCTCTCTTCTGTATCTTCCCTAGTCCCTTTTCGACCATTCTTGTCACAAGTCTTTGGCCAATATTCAGAATTTGAACAAATGTCATCTTCCTAAAATGGCCATTCATAGGAGAAATTTGTCCGCTTCTTTTTGGTCATTTCTGAAAATTCAATTTCCGAAGGAAGGAAATAAAACAAAGGTGATTGGCTTCCTTCTTCGCATGCAGCACCTTTTGCGTAGGAAAAAGTACTGGAAATCCCAGGCAAAGGTCGTTGGTAGCGACGATGGTTGGGAACGCCGTTCTCATCTTCTCAAGCGTCAGGGATATAAGATTACACGCTGTGGAAATAATATCTCAGTTATGTTTCTTTTGACATCCACAATCTTGATTTTGGGCGCTCTAAGTGAGGCACACGTGTTGTCCCACCTTCAACCTCGTTCTCCGACCTGTTTGAAGAATGTTACTGCCGCCTTCGAGAAAGCCCATATCGTACCTGATGTACTTCCCAGCTTCAATCCTAGAATTGGCATTGATACGCTATTCACGGATCCTGTAACGGACGCAGACGTCAAGGTTGCACCAGGTATATTGCTTACAACGGAACGTGAGTTTTTTCAGTCTGTCATACTTACAAAGGTCGAAGAGATTAAGCCTGCACATCCAGAAACTGACCAGCCACCGCAATGGTCCCTTTTCTCTCGCGACAAGAATCTGGCATCTTCAAAGTCTACTTGGGTGATTACCATTGTTGACCCAGATGCCCTTACCCCACAAAATCCAAGCATTGCCCAATTTCTACACTTTATGGGTCAGGGCTTTGTGGTGGACCATTCAGAGGACCTCAAAGGAGTCGAAAATGTCCAGTTGACGAACGTGAGCTCTGCCTTGGTCGAGTTCTTTCATCCTTCTCCACCAGCTGGATCCGATCCTCATCGGTAAGCGGCTCTATTAATTAGGTACTCGAGGGAACCAGGACTCACGGAATTTCGGGGTGACTAGATATGTTATTCTTGCTTACGTTCAGCCGGATAACTTTGAAGAGACAGGATTAGCCTATTTCAACGGTACAATTCCGCCGGGTACCAGTTTCAGGCAACACTTTAATATTACCGATTTCGCTGCCAAAACGGCCTTGGGTAATCCCGTTGCAGGAAATTTCTTCCTCGTTGGACCGGATGTAGACTCTTCTAATGTCTGATCGTTTTGTTTGTAAGCAGGCCATATCTACTAGAGTAGATGACTGATCTTCTGGAATCGCCAGAAGCTTATTCATGGCTTTTGAAACTAAATCCGAGTCTTGTGTCAGGCTAATATACACATATATGTCAAAGTTTGTGAGAGCGAGACACCATAGTTTTAGTCGCCGCCCTTCTTCTTCTTCTCCTCCGTGATCTCAATGTTGTCTGGTGGGACGCCCTTCAGTACCCCAACACCCTCTTCAAGCAATTCCCTGACATCTTCAGCGACATCACCCTGCACAACAATTTCCTCTGCACCTGTCGGTGTTTTGGTTACTGAAGCCCCTGTAGCAAATTTTGACGCAAGCTGCTTCGCGGCCTTTTTGAGATCTATGCCAAAGGCTTCCAGGCCCTGAATAGAGGTGACGTGTTTCCGCTTTGTACGTTCAATGCGCTTGATCATGACTTGTGATGCAAGTTTCTTCTTGAGTGCTGCGTCGGCTTTGGCTTCTGCCTTGGCTTCCTTTTTGGCTGTATCTTGCTCAAGTTTTGCCTGTGCTTCAAGACTTAGAGTCCCAATTTTAGCTTGTAGCGCCTCTGTTAATACATAAGTTATGTTAGTTCAGCGGCGAAGGTGGACCTTCTTGTACTCACCGTCGGAGTAGAGCCCATCAAAGAGCTCTGGATTGACTTCCTTGAGCCACTCTTTGCATCGGGTTATGCTACTTCCAAACTCGCAATATTCGATAGGAAATGTGCACACTAATATTCATCGATAAGTTTTGGTGATTCTAGATAATGGATGACAACGCACCAGCACAATAGAGAACTTGGACGGGTGGCCGAGGAGCAGGCTTTACGACTGCTGCTTCTGGTTCTGGAGCAGGAGGAGGGGATTCAGTGCGGTTCTGTTTACGTCCCATTCTGATTATCTGGATTTCAACAAGAAGGTGATTGTAGCATTTGTGGATCTTCAGAGTTGTCGGGTGTTTATCGCGCTATCTTATCTTTCAAAGCTTGGTATTCAACAGTGAGTGCCATACAACCGCCTTACTACTCCAGTCCTACTACTCCAGCCCTAAGATCTTGAATCGTGTTCCAAGTATACTTGGACCCGTCATTGGAGTCCTGCTACAAATTGAGCTCATAGTAAGAACACCCGGCTGTGCCACCATGAGCCTGACCCCAGTCTGGGATCGTCCAATTCCCAAAACCGATGTCGTGCACATGACAAGTTTGGTGGTGAGTTTGATTATCATCTGATTATCTCGCCAGCCTCAAGGGGAACCAGTCTTATGTCCTCACCACTGACAGTACCTGATTATAGGATGAAACAACAAAAAAGTCAGAACATTGCTATAAAGCCACCCAAAGAAACGTTATTCTAGCATAAAGCCATCTAGTTAAATCTTAGCACTATGCTTTTCTTCCTCCAGCGTCACTCCCAGCTGGCCCCTCTCCAGGTTTACTAGTCTGGGGGCCCTTGTCATCTGCCCAGTTCTTTGTCCCTCCATATCGCTGTTTTTCTCCTTCTTCCTTTGGTGCATATGGCTGACCACTCTTGCTCATGGTTGCGTATTCTGCCGACGTTGCACCTGTCCTACTGAAGTCTCCAGATGGGGCTTCATACGGCTTTTGCACGTTGTCATTGAGCTCGTCAATTCTGTGTACTTGCTGATCTGCAGCAGGCGATGTGTCTACTTCCTTTGCATAGGTGTCACTATTGTGTTGGACACTACCAGCACTTCCACCTCCTCGGTTGGGCGCCTGGGAAGCAGTAGCCCTTAGGGACGCTGCAGTGAAGAGGGAACGACGGGTAATTGGTCTTAATAAGTTGATTAGTAACATCTGGTCTTTCGAGGATTGTTTAATACTCCAGCAAGCGGGGTCTCTTGCATACTTACAACGCAGTTATCAAGTGCTCAGACTTGTGTATTGGAGCTACTGCGCCTTTTGACATGTCTTCACACGCGGAAACCATGACGTCATAAGCAACCTTTGTTCGTTGAATATAAATCAGTGGACACTATGCGTATACGAACAGGTCAAAATACATGTAGTGGTTTCCTGAGATTGAAACGAGAACCACCAAGTTATCAAAAAAACAGATGTCGAGTTTCATAAAAGGAGGGTAGGACAGGCAAATGGAAACAAAAGGAACGATGTCGTATCATGTAAAAAATCTAATAGAGTACAATGGGAGGAGAAAAAAGAGAGATATACCCAGATAACGGTAGACACGCGGAAATAATGGAGAAAATAATGAAAAAGATCTGCTCAGGAGTCGGCAAAGGAAACTGCAAAGTGCAAGCGTGGATAAAGCGTGGATATGGGCCAGATGATTTAGATGTCGAATAATGTGGAATGATGTGATAGAGATCAGAGGAAGATGGAGTACGGCAAATAAATTTGAGTACGAAAATGCTCTTAATCATCGCCTTGTTCGCCGTTGACTTCTTCCTTGAGAATCCTTCTCATGGAAGATTGGTCCTCTTTAGAAGGAAAGTATTGTGCTTTCCTGAAACCAGTGCCAGCACCAAGCCTGGCTATTGTGGATTTCCTGGCTGTCAAATTCTCCTCCTTCAATGAATGTTCTCTCAATGGTGTTGCAGGCACTGAAGACAGCTTGGTACATGAGGGTGTGCATGAGGGTGGGAATAGTTCCGATATAGATCCCGCAGAGAGTTTATGAGCCTTTCTTCGCGGTGGAAGATTCTCCTTCACGAATTCTTGCTCCCTTGAACCAATGAATTCCGCGTCAGAAATATCATCAAGCTCCTCATCAAGCGGTGCAAGAGCTGCACTCGATGCGGGCGATAAAGCAGAAGACGTGAGCCGTAGGGTTGGGATCAAGATGTAAGGATCTTGATATACTACAAAACCAGGATAGTGCTCTGACTGAGGATCGACAGGGGGAGGTACGTCGCGTGGAGCTGGTAAGAAGTCGAGATGGCGAGGAGGTTGCGACCACGAGGTCAGCGAAGCATGATTGACCAAGCTTTGTGGTTGTGGTTGGGACTGAGATGTACTCCGGGATATTGAAGGACGGTCTTCAGCTATTTCGTGATTTCTCAAACACGGCCGCATCCCAACTTTGACTTCAGGTGGTATTCCTAGCTTCTCGTCCACAGCGACCCGCACAGGCGCCTTGTTACCAAGAGCATTCTTGGGCGTGCCGAAGTCCAATTTTCGTGCAGGACTATCCGGACCCATCAAAGCGTCTGTAAATCGCTGATGCTGTGATGCTTTATTCTGAGAGGATGTAGTAGGGACGGTTGAAGCTGAGGCTTTCATGGTGAGTGAGCATAAACCTTCTTGGTTGAGGATTCTGCGTTTTGCGGGGCTGTAAAGGACTGAGGTGCCCGGAGAAACTGGGCGCTTTGTGCTTGTTCCGAATTTTGAGGAATTGGGTGGAAGTAGAAACAGCTCCAGAGACATTTCCTGGAGCGGGGCCCGAGGGCAGCATGAAGAATTCCGAGAAGACTTGGAGGGTGAGGAGGAAGGGAGCGGAGACATAAGTGCTACTGAACGGAAAGGGGAAAGGCACTGATCAAGTTGAACAATGGATCCGGCTCCACCACCCCTGCCTTTCTCACGATATCACGTTATCGTGACATAACGCGTTCGATGCAATTAAAATATGTCACATTCCTTGACTACGCGTGTCGCCTGATCCGTAATCTACCCATTACTCTACTTTTCGAGCCAGTGATCCAGATCTCACACTGGCATGACGACGTCAAATACGCCTGTACCAGTAGCATTCGGTCGTCCGAGCACCAGATTTCCCGAGGGCGTTGTGAGGTCGTCAAAGTCTCCGTACAGCGTCGCATCCGAGAGGAATGCTGCAGTCGTCTCATAAGATGCCTTGAGAAGCGGCGATGGGTTGCTCGAGATACCCTTCCGATTGAACGGTTTATAACCCCCTTCAAATGTCTGTCCCTAGTCAGTCCCAGCTAAGGAAAGAAGCTCCCATGTGATGACGCACCATGTAGTCCGCAATCAGCTCTAGGTGTCTCCTGTCTACCTGAATATTATAAACTCCGAAAACATCACCCATCTCTCGCAAAATAGCTGCACGGGCCATCTCAACTCCATATGTTTTCAGAATGGCATAAATATCGTTCGAATAGATCTCTTCATCCTCAAGGATGCTCTCCCCTGAGCTTGCTGCAAACTCCCAGATGCCACGTAAATTTGATCCATTAGTCGCAAACTAAGCACATAGATGGACGGAAGGCCATCATCATCAGGAAAGGAATGTGATATTAATGTGTATGGCTTACTTTGATCTCAAACCCATTTTTGCTGTTGCCCTTGACCTGGAAGCAGTCCTTTATCCCTGGAATTTCCCGGATAACAGTGGCACGGCAGGTTCTCTCCACGATGCCAACAAATAAGAGCTTTGGTATATCGGTAGTGAACTATATAAATCTTCGTTAGCGTGTGATAACAAATTCACAGTTTTGAAGCTTACTTCTAACTCAAAGTTGCACTGAGATGGCGTGAACACAAACGTTGATGCATGAAGCAAATGTTGAATGAACAAGTCAGCCACACGATCGGCTTCTTCCTCAAGTGTAGAATCCTTCCTTTTCTTTTCACCTTCATCAACATTCATATCATCCTCATCCTCGGCGTAGGCAGCTTCGATCTCTGCATCATCGAGTTCGCCTTCACCTTCATCTTGCTCTTCGTCACTCTCGTACGATGCCCTTTGTTTCTTTTGTCTTGTTCCCTTGTTGTCATCTGCATCACCATCACCAACCTCACTCTCCTCATCGTCATCCTTCTTCTTTTTAGGGGCCTCTCCGTCGTCATCTGCATCGTCACTAGCACTTTCCTTTTCCTTGGTCTTCTTGCCCTTTCCAAGCTCTGCAATTTGGCTTTTCAGATCAGCATCTAATCGTTTCATTTCGTTCGCAATCTCCTTCTTGAGCGTGAGAGGGAAGCGACCGGAAAACGCGTTTAGAATCTCCATTGGCTCAACATCGTATTCTGTCATGTATTCCTCTGGAGGGAAGAAATTGATGTCAATGTTAAAGACCACACGACGGGCTTTGCCTTCAACCCTGAAAATTTCTCGTACAACAACGTTCTCAACGACTTGAGAGAGGGTGATACGACTTGCACGCTTGCAGAAACTATCGATATCTTCTTGAGAGATGCCTTGACGAATTTTCATGGTCATGGAGGGTGTTTTTGGTTTCTCCGATGCTGTCATGATAATTTCTCGAAGGCGGGGAATACCAAGAGTGACGTTGGTGGCACCATGTCCTATGAACAGTCAGGTTTGGGGCATATTGGCGTCTCTTATAAACATACCAGCGAAGTGAAACGTATTGAGAGTCATCTGAGTCGATGGTTCACCAACACTGTATCCAGAAGTAAGCGAATATAGTGAAGCAGACTGAATAGCAACGTACCCTTGAGACGCTAGTAGTCCTACCGCTTCGCCAGGTTCCACTAAACAGCGCATATATTTCACATTCATCACCATTTTGAAATTATGTGCAGATATTCTCTCGTGTCTCCTTTTTACCAACTCTTCTTCCCCTTTCATTTCCAACAACTTATTTGGGTTCGTCTTCAAATAATTGTCTACAGCAAGTGCAAATTGCTCGGACGTTGCACCCAAAAATCTGCTAGGGTTATACTTGGCCATTGCTGGATCATACTTATCTCTCTTTGATGGATGGCCTTTCTTCGAACGCTCTGCTGATCTCTTAAGCACCTTTTTCATGTATGTAACCGCCGTGGTGTTATCAACGACGTCAGCCATACGACCTGGTTGCAAGCGCATGACCGATGACTCTTCGTTCTGGGCAATAAAGTCAAACTGGTACAAATGCTTCTGCTTCGTCACGTCAAGTGCATCTCCTCCATAAGCGAATTGATACACCGAATTGTCGCTCCCTCGAACCGTGTGGTCGTAATGTACACGAATTCCCTCCAGATGTTTGATCAGACAGCGCTGGAGATAACCCGATCGAGATGTCTTGACGGCGGTGTCAATAAGACCCTCGCGTCCAGCCATGCAGTGGAAGTAAAATTCTTGCGGCTTAATGCCAGTCAGGAAGCGGCTCGCGATGTAGCCACCAGCGATTGCTTTGGTCTCAAAAGGCCGAAATGACGGCAATGTCTTTCCGCTAACCATGACAGGCACACGACGACCTTCCAATTCCTGTTGACCCAAACCACAAGATATCTGACGTACATTGACCGCAGAGCCCTTTGCACCAGACTGGGTCATGGTTTGCATGTTATTGTTGGGAAATTTGCGCAAAAGACCCGTTGGAAGACAAGCGTCGGAAATGGAGGTGGTGAGTTTGGAGAGCTTGGTTTTGACAGTCATATCAAGGCCAGCCATCCTGGTGTCGTCGTATAATACATCTTGAAGGAGGCCCTCCAAATACGAGGGAATCTCCTCCGCAGGTATATTCTTGAGGGATGGGAAGTTATCGATAGCCGCCTCTGTACCCCAATTCTTGGCTTTTTCTAGCAATTTGTCGCGTTTCCGATCTCCTTCTGGGGTTAGAACCAAATCATCCATTCGACATGTGAAGGCTCGATGTTGCAGGAATTTAGTGAACAAACGGCTAAGAATACCAAGAAGTTTCCCAGCAATTTCTGGACCATAAAGCTCATAGACCGAGTGTACAAGGCCATAATCGCTGGCACCAAACGCTGCTTTGTCGAGAACACCACAAAGGAGTTCCCCATCCATGAAGACTACCTTGTCCTCTTTAGAATCCCCTCCCCAGAGGAAACCCGGTACCTTAGTCTTTGCATCTAGATTGAGGCCTTTAAATTGAGGCGGAGTGATGTTTTTGAGAATGGTTGAAATCTGGAGCCATACCTTGAATTAGTTGCTGAAAATAGGAGTTGGACTGACTCACAATCTGTTTTCCCGTCCACAATGGTCTTGGCTTCCAAATTGTTGGAGGTAATGTCTCTAGACGGCCTGTATAGCAGTAGTCTTCATCTTCAGGCCGGAGAGCTCCATAGAGTAATTGGAAGTACTCCTCTCGAGATAAGAAAGTATCTTGACTTGTCATCCAAACACCAGCAACAACATGATCTTGGATCAACCCACGCAGAGGGTTACCAGATGTTGGAACGAGATATTGATTGTCCGTATTAGCGACTAACATAGCTTCGGCTCGAGCCACATGGTTTTCTATAAATATATTACAACACAACAGTGTCAGGCTGATTTTTGCTCCAAAATAGAAACACATACGAGGGAAGTGAATGTTCATCTCTAGAGATAGATTAGCATAGGTCTAGATCATCTCAGCGGATAAGCCTACCGTCACCATCAAAATCGGCTTATAGTCAATTAAGAGATGCATCAAGTCAATGAACATTAAGGGACAACTTACCATTATAAGAATTACTGGGTGATGTCAGTTGGTTGTGCTTCAAGCTCGGTCGATATTGATTGCAACATACCAGTTGGCGTAGTGCATGCGAATCGTCTTTTCTCCTTTCAAGACCTTTGCCTTGTGGCACATCATGCTTGGCTTGTGCAATGTTGGTTGGCGATTGAGGATGAGAATGTCTCCGTCCTTCAAGTGTCGGTACACCTTTTTGTTGATCGCAGGCGTGCGTGTGTGAAGACCCTTGCGTCCTAGACCTGCACACTCTCCTTCTTGAGGTGTGAGTAGCTGGTTCGCAATGGCGGTTCGTTGTTCAACAGTAAGTTTGTCCTGACACGAATTTTAACGTTCGTAATCCCAGTCAAGAAGGAATGGATACCAAAAACTGTTGATGACCGTCTTCATATTCAACCATGCTTGCTCCTGGGTAACCGTGTGAACCGGTGATCACTCGTTGGCGCATTTCGTGAAAATTGGCAGGAGTAACAGGTTCAGGGAAGGTGAGCTTCCTCGCGAAGACAGGAGGGATACCAATCTCGTTAGGTTCAATGTTGACATCCGGTGAAATGACAGAACGTGCAGCATAGTTGACACGCTTGCCCTATCATGCTGTTGAAGTATTACTCAATTGAAAAGTGAAATCAAACCTACCATCATGTTTTTACGGAAAAGACCCTCCTTCTTCTCCAGGCCCTGCTTCACTCCAGGTGGAGGAAGTTTGCCGTTTCTCATATGTTGAGGGTTCTGACTACTGTCAATGAAACTATTGACGTTTACTTGCAGCTGAACAAGAAGCTCGAGAAGCGAAGCTAGGACTTTTTTGTGTGCATCCTCATCACTGGGTTCGTCTTTCTTCTGCTGCAGTGTTCGAGCTTCGACGTTGACATCTCTCATACGATATGAGGTACTTATGATCTGGGACAGCAACTCGTTTTGAGGATGCTCATATATTGTTTCGCCCATTTTCACTGGTGGTCGATAACACGTCGGAGAAACTGCAATAACCTCCATGAAAAGCATGTCAGCAGAGGCATAGCCTAATGTTTCGCGAGAAAGGGGGCCATGACGCCCGAAAATCAGGGAACAGGCGACAGCTTCATTGCGGAACAGACGACGCAGGTGTGCGCGACATTCCTCCGGCGCCACAACCCGTTCGTTGCGACCTCTGGTAGTCTTCATCCTACCATTG
>Ga0153976_1000138_pt1 | contig 22348 bp, 36 predicted proteins | sample TSGA060MetaG_FD_104717 | JGI IMG/M metagenome (GOLD analysis project Ga0153976, IMG submission 104717) | Attine ant fungus gardens microbial communities from Georgia, USA - TSGA060 MetaG | ecosystem: Host-associated > Fungi > Mycelium > Unclassified | place: USA: Georgia, Yuchi Wildlife... | reverse complement strand
TTTTTTTCTTTCGCCTTTTCGTGGTAAGCTTCCAGATTTATACATCTATCCTGCCCAACTCATTGTTGAGAAGGCGTCTTAGCTCGCAGTCCACCTCGTTCTAACTGCAAGACAATTAACGCAAGCGTAGACCGCTTAACTAGCTTCGACTTCACTCTCTTTATTTTTTTACCTGCATTTTCCACCTTTCTTTATGAAGTCTGTGCTTCTGGGTCTCTCACTCGTCAGTGCCGCAGCTGCTCAAGTTGTTGTGGGCTATTCTTCTGTCCCAGTCACCTCATCCGCACCCGCTGCGACACCGACCCCTTACTCTTCGGTCTATGGGTCTGCTTCCGCAACAGTCACTGCCGATAATGCAAATGCCGCTCCTCCCTCTCAGTACACAGCTCCACCGGCTCCGGGCCAAGACTTTTACCAGTATATGCCCTATAATTCCTGGAGTAACGGAGGGTATAAGCAGTTGCAATGTGGTTATGGTTACCAAAAGCAATCGGATGGGACTTGCGGTGCACTCGCATGGGTGAGTGATCGGATGATAGCCTATTCATAGCTTCATTATTTATATCCTGCTAGTATCAACCCCAGATCCAAGGCTGTTATGCAACAGTCATTGTTAATCAGTGAGTGTATCTCTAGTATAGTGCTCCTCGACTTAGAACCGACTCCAGAAATATCAATGATTGCTACAACTATGGCCAGAATTATGTTTCGACGGTCACTGTTACTAACCAAGTCACCGAGGTAATTTACTTCCCGCCTCAAGAAACTTCCCTTTCAACGTGTTTCACCATAGACTAAAGTTGTCCCCACCACGGTCACGATGACGGAGACTGCAACACAGGTCAAGACAGACTTTGAAACGGCAACACAAATATACACCTCTGTGCAATATGTCCCCACTACACGTGTCTGGGTTTCCACCGAGGTCATCGACAAGACCAAGGTTCTCGAACACACCCTTACCGCTACCGAGACTCAGACCGAGACTAATGTCTACACCCGCACGGCTACAGAGACTGATTTTGCGACCCAAACCCTTAAGCAGACGGAGACCGCCACTGTTGTCCAACACGATGTTCAGACCGTTGTTGTCCCAACCACTTATTTCAAGACTTGGGCGACAACCAAGATCATTGATAACGTTCGTATTAGATGTCTTGATTCTGAGCGCTTTCATGCTGAATGACCCAAAAGACTCAGACTGTGGTTGAAACCGCTACTTCAACTCTCGTCGATAAGATGACGTTCACTCAGACCGCTACCCAGACGGAAACGATGACCGATTTCATGACCGTAACTGCCGTTAGCACCCTCGTCCAGCCAACAACATATGTTAAGACCTGGGTTCAGACAGAAACTGTCGACAATGTAAGCACCTAACCCTCCATCCATCCGAGAATAGCAAACTTAAAATCTTGTCAGACCAAAACTGTCCTGAACACTTTGACATCCACTGTTTCCGACGAGAAAACCATTCTACAGACCGTCACCTACCTCTCAACTGCCACTGCCACTGCCACTGCCACCGCCACTGCCACAGAGACTCAAGTTGTCCAGGAGACAGCTCTCTCCGACTGTCTTAGCAATGTACGTTGCTTTTAAATTTGCGTTTATGTCAGGCTGACGATTTTGATCCGTACTAGTGCAAGTCCTCCTGGGGCTTGATGCCTGGCAACAGCAACAACTGGAACACTTATGCTTCTCCAAGCTCTTATGCCCAGCCCACTGTTGTTGCTGATTCCAGCGGTAGTTATGGCTCATCGGGCTCGAGCTGGTCTTATGGATCTTCAAGTTCCAGTGAATCTTGCGGTTCGAGCGGATCTTGCGGGTCTTCGAGTTCTAGTGGGTCTTATGGTTTGAGTGGCTCGTCAGGCTCTAGCGGGTCTTATGGTGCAAGTGGATCTAGTAGTTCGTACGGGTCGAGTGGTTCGTACGGGTCTGGTGGTTCTTGCAGCTCTGGCTCCTGCTAAGAATCTTGTTGAGTGATCTATATGTGAGTTTGTAAATGATGTCCACTAGTCACATCGTAATTCATCATGTCTTCAAGTAGATTTTGTTTAATCCATCGGACATTATCGACATTATCTACGAGTTTCATTTGTGTTTCCATTTCAACTTGGGTTTAAGTATCTTTCACTGCCAGTCTGGGTCAATTCAAGAGCAGCTTCAGTGGCTGTGTCTATCGTTATCGTTCGTGCGCAGTAAAGAATTTGTGTTGATGGTGAAAACGTGAGAGATTTCAGCGAGATTTCAGTGTTGATGTCACGACAACCGTGACCACTATCGCGACGGAAAAAAAATAGACGGAAAACGATGCCAGTCAATATTGCCGATCAAGGCTCTATAGGGCCACTTGCACTCCTCACTGTTCCAGATGAATTTATAATTTTCTACTCTTCACCCGTTCACGGCGAGTTGTGGTGCCCGGTAGATCCTTTGTTACGTCAATACTTAACTCTGATAACGCTCAGGACTGTCGTGATGTTGAACACCTCATCAAGGACACATTTACTGGAGAAGAGACACCAGATGCACTGATAGTTTATGTCGGAGATCGATCACAGTAGGTTTTATATCTTTTTTGGTGGTTTGGACTCATATATACGAACTTTCAGATGGAAAGCTGAATCAAATCCATATCGAAAGAACCCTTGGTGTCTTACGAATATCCCAACGATCGTCAAGTTATATAATGTACGTTCCTTGGCGTTTAGAGCCTCGAGACGCTCAGTCAATTGAATCTAGGGAAAGGAGGTCGAACGGTTGGTTGATAAGGAGATTACTGCTCAAAGCTTGAAACTTCTAATGAAAGAGGGGTAAAGGATTCGCCTACTTGGCCAATGGGAAGAGTATTTTTTGCATCAGACTTAAAAGTAGCCAGGTAATTCAGCTTTAAGTTCATTTCCCTACTTGGCGATTTCCAGTGAGTGTAAATGCATCTGTTTCTAATTTATTGAGGTCTACGAAAATCGCCATTTTTGCCACCAGTTTTCAGTTGAACGACGATTCCACTAATTTCCATTTCCTTCCCTGCAACTGCTTTCAACATGTCCCATACTGTCAATAAGCTGATTGACACGGCAGTCAATGCCTCCATTTCTACGCCAGTTTTTCCCTCGCAGGTGACAGTGGCTGTGCATAGCACACTTGGCCTTCGAGGTACTGAATCACCTGAGACAATCTCTGGGACCAATCGAACATCTACTCTTGTGAGGGTCAGTGGATGGCAGAGTGGAATAAGATCTGCTGTTTTCTTTGCTCCCATAATGCCAGCTAGCTGGGCAACAGTTAGAGCATCACCCTTTTGTCGAGCTTTCTGGACAGCTTCACTCCCTGGGTATGGGGTTTTTTGCTCGGGATAAGTAGATGTAATCAACCTGTACGCCACATCATTGATGTATATCCTGCCTGTTGCTGTCGCATATCGTTTTGTCGGTTCCTTGTCTGATACTTCAACCATGGAGGCACGACCGTGTTCATCTAGATGAGTCAATTGTGCTCTTGAACTATATGCACGCAGCTGTGTCGGCATGGTAAGGGTCTTAGGAAAAGGTAGTGTTAAACTGGCCCTTGTTGATCTTGGAGACAACAATTTTGGAATTTGGCGATCTGAGTAGTATAAGGTAGGTGGACCACCAATTTAGAAGAGATCATCATCCACCTATGAGTATCATCGGTCTATTAGTTACCACATCAATATCCTCCATGCCTGCATGTTTGGCTTTCTTTCCAAGCACAGCTTGATGAATAACCTGGAGAATCTCATCGTCCGAAGCACCTGCTCGCATGACGTCGCGAAGAGAGATTTCCTTGGGATCAAATAGACAAACCTGAGGACGCATCAGATTTTTCAAGGCAGGAATTTTTGTACAAAAACACATACTTTGATCTGACCATCTGCCGTGAGTCGTAACCTATTGCAAGTTCCACAGAAGTGATCTGACATGCTGCTAATAAACCCAAAGCTACCGGCAAAACCAGGTATGCGCCATGATCGCGCAGTATCGTTCGACTCGTCTGGAGCGCGCATAACAGTTGGGTGGTGTACTCTGATGCGCTCGAGAAGCTCTGAAGAGGGAATCATCTTTTTCTTATCCCACTTATTGCCTGCCACTACGAATGAGACGGTGCGAGCTCTCCGAAGAGGCTAGACAAACCCATGAAAGGCATGAACTCAATAAACCGGACAGAAATAGGCTTATGCCTAGTGAGCTCGACGAAGTCTAAGGCTTCGACGTCATTAAGTCCCTTGATCACAACCACGTTGAGCTTGATCGCCTTGATAGGAAGCTGCAGTGCAAGGTCTAGAGTCCTGAGAACAGCGTCGTGGCCACTGCGTCGCGTTATGATCTCGAACTTGAAGGGATCGAGAGTGTCAAGACTAAGGTTTAGGTGGGTGAGCCCGTTCTCGACCAAAGCAGGCAGACGACGATGTAAAGCAATCCCGTTAGTCGTCATGGCTAGAGACTTGAGACCATGTTGTTTCAGTTGATTGAATGCGCCTCCTCGAAACTCAGCAAGAAATGTGAATTCAGCAAAGGTGTACGTACCCACAAGTTCGATAATTCCTTTTCGGACTGTTGGCTCGCCACCGGTCAAGCGGATTTTTGTGACTCCACTTTTGACAAAGAGTCCTGCAAGGCGCAAAACTTCTGTGTTTGTTAGAAGACTTCCATCCTGCGAAAGCTCTATCCCTTCGCTCGGCATGCAGTAAAAGCCTTAAACTCTGGTAAGGCTGCGACGATCTCCAAAATCCAATGCTCACATCGAAGATTACACTTCTCAGTAAGAGATATTCGGAGATAATCATGTCTTCTGTTAAATGTATCGACGAACTGACCAAGGAAAGGTCGGGTCGAGTCTATCATGGTGATCCTTTCCTGATATGTGCCATTGGAGTCACTCAGATAGTGGATGCAAGAGCGCTAACCTTTGCGCGATTACGAGCGAGTGTCGTTGTGAAGCGCATCTGTGAGAGTTGGGCGGCTCGACCACAAAACATTGTAACATTGTGCATTGTGAGAAGACATCAGACCGTGGCTTAACGTCACATGTGACTGATTATCACAGAACGACACGTGTCGGTCCAAGTCAAACGCGTAATATCCTCCCATTAACAACGCCAGCATGGTAAAAACGCTACCGTTCTGCATGACCACAGGCTGACTTTATTTGCAGTCGATCATGGAGTATAACGGTGGCTCCGTCATAGCCATGGTGGGCAAGGATTGTGCCGCCATTGCCTCGGACCTGCGCCTGGGGAACCAGGCTCTCGGCATATCATCTAATTTCCAGCGAGTAGGACCCTTTCATCGCTGATCACACATTTATTGACTTTGAATCAAGGTCTTTGGCATAACAGACCGTGTCTACCTTGGGCTGCCGGGACTTGCTACAGACGTGAATACACTGTAGGCACTTGCGATCAATTGGTTGACAAGTCCGCTGATCTTTCTAGACGAGATCGATTCCGCTTTAGAGTGAACATGCACACAATAAAAGAAGAGCGGGAGATCGAACCAGAAGCCTTTGCGCACCTCGTATCTTCAACACTATACGAACATCGTTTCGGGCCTTACTTCATCGAGCCCGTAATTGCTGGACTCTCAAGAACCCCAACTGGGGGAATCAAACCCTTTATTGCTGCAACTGATCTTATTGGTTGCATTAACTTCGCAAAGGATTTTGTGGTGTCTGGAACAGCAAGTTCAAAATTATTCGGTGTTGCGGAGGGCCTTTGGGAGCCTGACCTGGAACCTGAGGATCTCTTCGAGACGATCTCACAAACCCTACTCAATGCAGTTGATCGCGACGCATTTTCAGGTTGGGGAGCCGTTGTCCACGTCATGTATGTAAAGCTCCTCATCAGTGCCTACTACTGACTGAACGTCATCTAGCACGAAAGACAAGGTGGTCACTCGAAAACTCAAGGCAAGAATGGATTGAGTGGCCTATCTTGACTGTACTTTAGATTGTTTTGCATATTTTATTCATCTCAAATGTGTGTCATCATACCTCGTCGCGAGGGATGCATGGATTTGATGCGTGATTTCGCTTCCCGAATTGATCTCTGTTTGTGCGACTCATTGTGAGAAATCGGGATGTATGTCACCTATGCTGTCCGAAGACTGTTTCAAGCTACGATATCCATTTCGCTTCTTGCATTTTATGTTGATATCACGAGATATACCGGGCTACAACTTGACAGTGGGCCCCAATGGCGAGCAACTTATACGACGCAAAGAGACAGACACTATTTCAAACCTCGTTTCAAACATCCTTGGTCTCCAGATACAACTGCTGTTATATTGAACTGGTCTCGTTTCTCGAATGTCGTCCAACTGACGAAAGTCATGTGTGGCTCCCTTCAGGATACCTTAGCGGAGGTTTTCATTTGGAATAACAACCCTGTTCCTTTGAATGAGTCGGTCAGTTTGACAGTGCAGTAGCAACAGGCTATTTGACTGAAATTCGAAGGTAGGATCTTGCAGAAGCACAGTGCCCAAGCTACATGCTCAATATCTATAACTCACCCCAAAATAGTTATTTTCAAGCTCGGTTCCTTGCATGTGCTCGTGCAAGCACCCCGTACTGTTTCATTCAAGTCAGTTACAATTACCATGGGCAAAATCTGGTTGACTTCCAGCGCAGGATGACGATTACTTCATAGAACCCTCTATAGTCCGAACCATGCGCGCTCGAATGGCAGAAACACAAGCGACTTCGTTGCACCTCCTTCCACCCCATGAGATGCTTTATTCACGCTTGAGTACGATCAAAATCGACCCAACTGTGCATACGCTATTTGCCTGGCTGGGATACGGAACCATGATAAAACGTTCAGAAGTCCAGAGTTTCATAGATTTATTGGAAGCACTCAATGCGAGCCAAGACATCCTCAAGATGGCAGACAACTATTTCACAGTTCTTTCAAATAGGCTGCCTGAATTATGGTTTGACCAGAATCATGAGCTTGGAGGGGGGACACCATTTACAATCGGAGCTGTGGGCGAGGAGAGAAACAACCATCATATTGTCAGTTCAGTGATGTTATTGAAAAGGTTCTCATATGAGTTAGGCAAATGCGGGCAGCATTCTCGACTCGATTATCGTCACAATGAATGATAATTCGAGAAAAGATCAACTTTACGTTGCCTTGCCGACTTCTTCCCTCCATGAAGACACCTCAGTCACTAGAGCAGCATGCAGGGGCATCTCTTGTGTATTGGAGACTAATATTGAGTTACTACTGCCAACAATTGGGAACAATCTCTCTTCCGTATCTGAGATCATCAATCACATAAGAAGTCAATTTGATATGCTTGAAACTGCTCAAATTGAACATTATCTCCAGTGCTCACCTTCGTTTGCAGTGGATACAAATTTGCAGACAAGCTTTTGCAGTGCTAGTAGTGAGTGTTTTTTGTCTGAAGTAGATCAATTCTAATTTGTGCAGGTGCGAAAGAGGGTGACTGGATCACCTTAGATTGGATGGTGCCTACGGAAGAAAATTTGGAGCTGGCTCTTCTAGTCGACCACTTCACTGAGGAAGTCTTACAAAACAGCCGGCTCGAGAGCTCTACCGATGGTCGTTTCTGGGTCAGTCTCCAAATATCATAGCAGGTCATGGGAGGCTTCTGACACGACCTTCAGGACAAATCGATGGACACGTTTGAATGCTCTACGGCAGAAGAGGGACTCAGAGAATGCTATATAGCTTCAACAATGAAATCCCTAAAGATAATCCGAATAATTCTTGAGAACAATGTTCCGCATGAGTGGAGAATTTACGAGATATGGTTACGGCGGAGAGACTAGTGTGTGGTAGTATAATTTGTTGGTGACGTCGCTGGTGCTGGTTGTCCACTGTGAATAATAATATTGGTCATGTACTTATTTTGTGGAACTTGGGAGGCAAGTAAATTGCCGAGATCAATGATGCACCCGAACAACGGATAATCCCCCGTGTCACTACCCTGTACTTACCTTCCGTCAATCCCTAGTTCTTTTCCCTTTAATTTGGACATGCTGAACACCGTGCTTCGTCGTACCGCCTCTGCGGGCACTGCTGCACTTACAGGAAACAGGGCTATCTCTGTACAGGTGTGTTGAAGCATATTAGCCCATGACACAGGCTCAACTTTGTTTTCAGTCTCTGCTCCACGGCTCGCCGGAGGCGAAAAAGGCAGGTGAAATCGAAACCCAACAGCACTCAAGGTTAATTGGGAGAGGAAAATATATCCATGCTTTCGAAAGTGCGTTCTGGCTAGCATTTGATGTCAGGAAGATAATAGATGCTCTAAATTCAGCCCACCGTGTAAAGCCGGATAGGACAGATGAATATAAGAAAGCTGCGTGTGTGCCGTTTTTCCCTCCCCTCACGCTCATCTTTACGATTCAGTGAGGTTTACTACAAAGGTCTGCTAGAAGACGCGCGTTTGCAGATCAAGCTCACCGGAAACTGGGAGATTTGTATTGGCGAGCAAGATGTATTCATACACATTCTCGAGTATGAGAACTATGCAGGATTTGACAAAGCCACAGAAACAATCAAGAACTCAAGGGTAAGTGGTGAACGGGGTGGTTTTATGGGAACTAAAAAGAGCTTATAGCATCTGGAAGCCTATCGTGCTATGCTCCCTCACCTTCACTCTCGAGCCACGCAGCTGAATCAAGAGTTTGCCTTTTTTCCAACTGCTCCGCCTCATGCTCAAGGGGGGCTTTTTGAGTTACGAACGTATCAACTTCAACCGGGGGCTCTCCTTGAATGGGAGAACGTGTGGTATGTTCTTTACTCAGCATCTATAGCATCCACGGACTTTTGAAATCCAGGCGTCGAGGCATTGAAGCTCGTCGGAAATTTGTTGCACCCGTGGGTGCTTGGTTCTCACAAGTTGGGAGGCTTCATCAAGTACACCACATGTGGCAGTATCCGTACGTCCTTTCTGATCTATCACTGACAGTAGCATTGGATTCTCCTAGGACGCTCCACGAACGCAAGGAAAAGCGCGAACAAGCCTGGCAGATAGATGGTTGGGCAGAAACTGTTTCTAAGGTTTACCCAATAATTCAAGTTTAATAGAAGACTGACATGATCTCTCAGACCGCCAAACTAACAACTTCCATGGATTCCTTCATTCTCACACCACTACCCTTCAGCCCTCTCAAATAAGCCCTTTCTTGTACAAATAGCTGTCGCTCGTTCTGCAAATGTACAACTTGTTATGCATCTTTCCTTTTTGGGTCTGTGAAAGTGAGGCCCAAATGGGGCACAGCCATTAAGTCAGCGGCGGAGACACAATCAAGGATACAAGACTCCAATTGGATTCGTTGGCGATGTCATCTTAATATTTAATCATTCGTACCTCATATCTAATATCACGTGCCATTGAAAGTGTTTCAGTAATGTTTTAACGTAATTCCGTACGCTCCATCCGCCTTTAATCCTAAGAGCATGGGCTGGCAAGGCTCTGAGGCTTCTAATGTGGCTTCTAATGACGAGGCCGGCCACCATGCTACTCTCTATACGCGCAGCAGTCGAGGTTCGTTCACTCCGAGATTTTTAATGATGGAGTTCTACATTAATCATGAATCAACTAGCATGTGATCGATGTCGAAAAGCCAAGAGTAAATGTGAACGGTCTATAGAGCATACGACCCAGTGCATCAGCTGTATGCTGGCGGATACTCGTGAGGTTTCTGTAATTTTAAGCTTGTCTGGTCTCACCTGGTTCTGCCATGTAGCATGTACATACCTAGGTGATTCATGATTATCTTTCGCAAGAATCCGAAACTTATCATACGTTCTTTAGAGCCAAGCTTTAAACGAGGGCCTCCAAAGGGCTATGTCAATGCAATCGAACGACGTTTGCAATATGCTGAATCTCTATTAGGGGCCATCATCCAGTGTCCGGACACTGGAGTACAAGGGCTTGTAAATGACTTGAAGCAAGACAGTCTGGCTCGTGAAATCATCGATCGAGTTCATAACGGTCCTTACGTGAGTTCTTACTCTGCTATGGCTATGTTGGTGATAAACTAAGTTCGACCTGCGCTCAGGGCCCGAATGGTCGATGGACTCAGCCCTCTGATGCCGCAAGCGAAGATTTCTTCGCATCAATTATGAACTCTCATGATTCTTCACGGCCTCGTCGACAATCTCGAATGTCGCGCGAAATGGTCTCGTCCACGCAAGGTAGGTTATTCAAATGGATATTCTCACCCTATATTGAAAACAACTTCTGAGGTTACGGTCTTGTTATCACCCCGACAAAGGAATGGCAAGATAATCTCTCCGCACGCTTAACGGATTCATTTTCGAGACGGTCTCAAGATTCTGCGGATTGTCTTGACAGATCACAGGCGTCAGGCTCTTCTAGTACACCAGCACCGCAGCGACGACATTCGAACGATTCGGTCAAGCTGTCGTATCCTTCCGAATGGAATGGTATGTACAGATTCATTGAAGAAGGTATGTCTGTCACATTTGCAAGTAGATTTCGTTTAATAACTCGTGATAAATCAGATTTTGACAACGACACCAAGGATATTGCAGAAAATATGGGCATACTTTCACTAGATGAGAACCAAGAGGTAGGTCTATTTATGATCTAGATATCCTCCTGATGGAAATTTACAATAGATTCGATATCATGGCGGCGTTAGTGGACTTCCTTTGTTAGGCCAAAACACTCGAACAGATGACCAAATGAAAGGGGGTATCTGGTGTGTTGCTCAATTCCTGTCAATTCTATTTATGCACATCGTTCATTCCACAGGCGATATCCGTTGGCTCGGGTCTTACCACCTGCCGATTATGGGATATCAGAAAAGACGGATTCGCAGTTTCCATCATGGGATAGGCAGGACCTTTTGATCAAAATTTATTTCACGTATCTACATCCGGTTTTCCCTCTTATACATAAAGATAGATTCTTTGTTGGATATCACCATAGGTAAGTTCGAGAATTTGGCTTTTCAGAGAAATCTGCTAAGACCTGTGTGTAGAAAATATGGGTACGTATGAATTCCATCGTGCATCTTGATATTTCAGCGGTCCTGACAGATGTAGACTCGAGTGTCCTCAGAAAATTAAACAGTCCCCCAGGCACGAACCGACACAAGAAGTAACGTCGCTTCTTCTTCTGGCTATTTTTGCAATTTCTGCCCGCTTTTGTGACGAGGAAATAAGGACAAACAAGTTGTGGGAAGCAGGATGTAAGTATCTCGAACTCGCACGCGGATTACTGGGTATATGAATTACACTTCATTACCGGTAGCTCTTACTGATGTGATCAAATAGCCAAAGTGTTTCATATCTCCCGACCATCAACGGTACAAGCGCTATTATTGTTTGGCTACCGGGAATTCGGAATGAGTATGTATCCCCATTGTCACTTGTTTCATCCATTTTGATAGCTTTTCAGGTTCAAAGGAGCAAGGCTGGATTTTCATTGGTCAGTTTGATTTCTTTGTGACATATGTTGTTGAATTCACTTTTCCAGGGATGGCTATCAGGATGGTGAATGAACCTTTTAGAATTGGCTTTTTCCAAGACTGATCACAGTATTAGGCATTCGATCTAGGGTTGAATTGCGATTCATCGAAGTGGAAAGTTAACGGTCACGATCTTTTTTCTCAAGAGGAGACACAAACCAGACGTCAAATATGGTGGGCATGCATCCTAGCAGATCGGTAGATTTCATTGACATCGAAACAACGACCGGCCCTGACCCCCTCTTTAGTTACGGTTCGATTTATATGGGTCGACCTACGATGATTAAAGATAGCGATAGCGATACGCCCTTACCACATGTTGATCTTGTCTGTTCAATTTTTCGAATCCTTCCAGGATTGCTTATCGATCAATGGGCAGGAAGAGGATGCGGGTTTGTGGCAGTCACTTACTTCAGATAGAGTTCCTCGGAGCCCCGCTCCTGCTCGAATAATGAGTTGTTTTGTTGCTCTCTCGCGTTTGTGTAAGTTTTGCATTCATCTAGTGTTGTCCTGATACTGACATCACTTAGCTTTAATTGCGGGTAGGATTATTAACAAGGTTTATCCCGTTCAAGGAATCATCCACGCTACAAAGCAAACAGTTTTGACGGAGTGTGAAGCTGAGCTTGATCAATGGTATCTTGGCCTTCCAGACTACTTGCACTGCGATCCAAACAGCCATGGTACATATGTACCTCAAGTTATTTTCCTTCATGTCCGCTACTGGGGTTGCATCTTACTTCTTTATCGGGCCTTGTGAGCAGTTCCGTTTCCAATTCTGCAAATATCGGCTTAACAGAACTTTTAGCATCCCAAATTGGAAGAGGTGTGTATATTATATGTTCAGCTCCAACTCATCATCTAATTTCTTCAAAAGTGGCGAAGACGCTGCGCGTAATTCACCGATGGGCTGCAAGGCTTTAGAAATCTCCCAGAGAGCTGCCAGCCAAATTACTTCTTTGGGTTAGCTGAGTTCTTTACCTGATTGTGCTATAGCTGAAGTAAGTATAGTCATGTTGTGGCGAGAGAATTATACGCTTCAGAGGGTTTCACCGTTTCTTACGGCATATATTCTGAATGCATCGTAAGTATTTTATTCTTTGTATCTAATCTATCTTAATTGCCTACCAGAGTCATGCACATTCTTACTCGTGAGATTCGTGCAATAAAATACATCTATTCGTATTGATAGTTTTGCAGTTTCTCTTCGCTCTTCTCATGTCGAAGCAGCGTTAGGTTTGCAACAGTGTATGACTTCCCTCAAAGATATGGAGGTGAGCTTGAAATTCAGTTTCTGCTCAGGCTGTTCGTTTATTATCGAGCAGATACCTTGGCCCAGTGCATCTCGTGCCTGGGATCTTCTCAATGGCGTTAAGTTGTCGGACGGTATATTTGCTACCCAATTACCCAAAGTCCTGGGAAAATGCTTTGACGGACAGAAACAAGTAGCTGTTGATGCCTTCGAAGAGAAGGATTTCAACTATTCCCAACAAGAACCCTGCAACAGCAATGTATCTGGTCAATCTATTGGGGGTCATAACGGGGTGCAGGATTTCAACACGCAGATTATGGCAGAAATGCTTGGATTGGATATTCCCGGGATGGACCCATCAGTTTATCGTCCCGGCTATCAGTTGTGGCCGTCAACATCAGGGCACAAGTCGTCGACACCACTTGTTTCTCAATCAATTTCTCCACTGCAGATCCCAACTCAAATGGATTATTCAGATTCTGGATCTCAAGTTGACGCCCAAGGTAGACTTAAAAATTGGGCATACCAAATGTCTTTCAGCAGCGTCCCTGAGAGTTACCGTCAATTCAGGTCTTGATGGTAGCGACGTGGGTAGTTTATTTTTAGCATAATTTGTAATCTTATTCGGTTACCATTACCATTAACCGGAAGGTATGAACTATAGGCATCTCAGTTGATCATTGATTGAGTTGGCATGACCGAAATATCTCGGCTGCATGTTCTGGAGCCATATTCTTGAAGACAATTGAGAAAGTATCTGTGTCATCTGCTGGTAAAAGTATCACATGGTACAACAAAGAAAACTCCATTCAACATCCGGCTTTAAATTGCAATCAGCAGCATCAGTAATATAATTTGGGATATATCTGAGGGTATAGGAGGCATCGTGACGATCTGAATCAAAGACCAACCGAGGCCACAAATATTCTGCGACCTTCCTTGGATTATAGCTTCAACTTCCCCAGAATGGAAGGGTGTATGGATGAAGGAAAATGGTAATTCCACGAAGAAGTTGATTACAATCACGAGGTAAGCGAGTCCACTGCAGAAAACAAATACCAAACAAGTGCCAAGCGTACACATGCATATATACGGAGAGATATATATGGAGAGATTGTGGAACTATTACATAATTTTGGATGCTAAATATAGTCAGAAAGAGGATATATTTTGCGGAGGTCGTGAAGTTTTCCCTGCCTATTGATGTCTAAGCTTGAAAGTATCCTCAACCCGGAAAATGCTCCTAGCATTCCAGAAAGGTTTGTCCCCTGCCCTTTCTTCAACTCCAGCTTATCCTTTCCAGTGCACGCGTAAACATCGACCGTCAGCCGCCTAGAGAGCATTCTTCTCTGCCCTCGAATAGTCCTCCAGCTGAGGACCTCCGAGAAAACACCTCTGTAACTGAGCACAAGCCACATCCAAACTGCCCGAATTCCCTTGATTGCCTTTCTGACACCAACGAACGCCCAAAGTACACCCTCGCCGTTATTATCCGATGTGCAATTCTCGGAAGTCCAAATAAACAGCTTCCCGTTCGCAAACTTTATGAAGTGGTTGAGACCAAGTATCCTTGGTTTGGAAGAAGCAAAAGTAGTCAGGTGATCTACATGTGATCTCCTTGATGAAAGAACTCCACTTATTGTCTTTTCGCAGCAATCTATTCGCCATCTTCTATCTTCAGATCCACTGTTTAAGCGTGTTCCCCGAAATTTATCAGACCCAGGACCTGGTAATTACTGGCAGGTTACCCCAGAGGCAGCATTGGGGATAAAGAGACCTCGAAGACGCGGACTTAAAACGGCAGAGAGCAAAAAACGTGGTCGTCGGCGCAAATCCCCTCCCTCCTGCAAAGATAGTGATGAAAATGAGGAGGATCTCAATCTGTCCAGGGACAAGATCGACGGTCCAATTGAAACCGAGGCAGATTCGAACGAATGTGTCTATAGCCGCCAGCCCACAAACCCTAGTGCCACCTATCCTGCTCCAGTACCACAATCATTTTCGAGTACGGACGAGACCCTTGAAACTCACGTGAAGCGTACACAAATGGAAAATGACATTTTGCGTCAACAGTCTGCCCAAGCTGTCTCAATCTCTCTCAAGCTGTCAGCTCAACTCTCGGAAATGCAATTAGAAAACTCAAAACTGCGTGCTGAGTTGAAAGAAACGCAACAAGAGTTGGAACTTGAAAATAGGAAGAGGAGAGAGGCTGAAAATGTCCTAAATACGAGCTAAGGAAAACACTGACGATACGCTCAGCCTTCATGCTCGCGACATTCTTTAGGAGATATGTACTGCTATTCTCTTCGTCTTTCCCTCTTGTCTTTCCAGATTTGCCAGCCTATCTACACGACTATGATGTAGGTTTGGGAGACGGATTACTGAACATGCGTAAATGTAGATACGGACCATGTCCACACCGATACCCTCAAGTAGTATATAGAAACGACGCTACCAAATAATGGCAAATACAATAGTTTTCATCTGATCTTCTGTGTTTTACAATGGCAATCGGACATTCATCTTTGAAAACTTCGTGAGTTTGAAAGTGGGTCAAAATCATTGCGCACTCATGAGACATTTCAAGTTTCAAGAATGTCCGATCGTTTGGTCCACTTTTTACCTCTGGTCCCCTGGCCTTTACACCGGACGGAACAAGGATTATAACCTGCGTAGGGGAGTATCTTTTACTGACAGACCTTGGGTCTGGAATCGAGATCTGCAAGTTTGTTGTGGTGAGTAAAATATCGGTAGTTTAGGACCAAGCTGATTGAAGCTACTAGGACTCCCAGACTACTTATTCACTGTGTGTGACGCCGTCTGGAAAATACATGGTGACGTTTTCCGCATCTCTGTCCCTCTGCCTTTATGAGCTTCCTCCAGTGGGCTCAACACCAAGTAAACGGATCCAGTCTGTTCGGACCATAGCTCGAGCGCATGACTCGCCTGTGCATGTTTGCAAAGCAGACCCCACCTCAACATATCTTGCGTCCGGTTCTGCAGACGGCGTAGTCAAAGTCTGGGACATCCATCATGGATTTGTTACACATGTGTTCAAAGGTCATGGTGGTGTAATTAGTGCACTTACTTTCCACTTCCCATACGACGCGTCTTCTTTGGAGATGCCAATAATGCGCCTTATCACTGCTTCTGTTGACACTCACATTCGAATATTCAATTTGACAAGTAGTGCCTCGAAATCTGCGGATGGAAAACCTGAAGCCGTATTGGAAGGCCATGTCTCTGTACCCCGGGGTCTTGACATTTCTAGAGATGGTCGATGGCTCATCAGTGCAGGGCGAGATTCCGTGGTGCTGATCTGGGATCTCTCATCCAAGGGTTCTTCGAGTCAATTAAAAAAGCCCAGCACACGTTCTATGCGCCCTGTGCTGGCGAAAACGATTCCTGTGCTGGAACGAACGGAAGCAGTCGGCTTTTTACCTGCTGACCAGGAAATACCAGCTGCCGTAAAAAACAAAGCAAATTTACGTTTTTTCACCGGAGGTTCGGGATGTAAAATCAAGATCTGGGATGCTCAGAGTGGGGAGGTGCTGTGGAAGTCAGGTGAAGACATCGAAGGCGAGGATGAATCACGGCAAATTACCGACATTTTGTGTGTTTTCACTTGGTTGAATCTGCCCTAACTTTCTAACTTTCTCAGATACATACCTGCAATCTCAACACTAGCGTCGGTACATGCCGACCAAAACATCATGTGCTATTTCTTGCCGACCGGAAAGCTTACACGGCAGCTCATTGGATACAACGATGAAATCATTGATGCTGCGTTTTTGAACTCCCCCTTATCACGCGGAGATCCGCAGAGCTTCCACCTGGCACTCGCCACAAACTCCTCTCTCATCCGTATCTATTCCTTGGAAACGTTCGATGCTCGGCTTCTGGCAGGTCACACGGAAATTGTTTTGGCACTCACTAGCTCTGCCAACGGTGCACTACTGGCTAGCTGTAGTAAAGACAAAACTGCTAGGATATGGGTGTCAACGACATCAAACGATTCTGCAGATTGGGGTTATCGTTGCGTGGGCATTTGCGAGGGACATGCAGGAAGTGTCGGCGCCATTGCAATGCCTCAACAGCAGCAGAACGAAACGGAAATGCTGTCCTTCATGTTTACTGGAAGTCAGGATCGGACCATTAAAATGTGGGATTTATCAAGCCTTCATCCAGATGGCCTTTCAAGCTCGCAATACGTCCGGTTTCATAGTCTTGCCACCTTCAAGGCACATGATAAGGATATAAACTCTCTTGATATATCCCCCAACAGCCGATTACTTGTTTCTGGCTCTCAAGATAAAACAGCCAAAATCTATGAGATCATCCATGCTCCCGGTTTCAAGAACTCGACAGCCCGCGGAGAGCTGAAGTTTCGTGGAACATGCAAAGGGCACAAACGTGGTGTCTGGACCGTCAAGTTCAGTCCAACGGACCGGCTCGTTGCTACTGGGAGTGGCGATAAAACTATCAAACTGTGGAATCTTGATGATTTCTCCTGCATCAAGACCTTCGAAGGACATACAAACTCAGTCCTTCGGGTGGATTTCCTGACAATGGGATTACAGCTTGTGACATCAGCATCAGACGGCTTGGTAAAGGTATGGAATGTTCAGGACGAAGAATGTGTGACCACACTTGATAATCACGAAGACAAGGTGAGTTTTTTGCTGTTTCATTATCATTCGCTCACTAAAATTATATATATCAAAGGTGTGGGCTCTTGTAGTTAGCCCGGACAACAAAACCATTGTATCAGGCGCTGCAGATTCTGTCATCACTTTCTGGGAAGATTCCACTGAAACAGAGGTTGCGGAGAAAGAGAGCCAACGAACCGAGATGATTGTCAAGTATGTCCAATTGTCTAGCCATTTTTATACATGCACTGAGCCAGAGCAGAGACCAAGACTTCCTGAACTATCTTACCTTGCGTGATTACAGGAAAGCCCTCGAACTTGCTCTGACGATGAATCAGCCCGGAAGGCTCTTCTTACTTTTCAAGGAAATACAATCCTCATCCGAGAGAACAGACTGTTTCACTGGGAATGCTCTTGTTGATGAGGTGATTCGTACACTTGCCACTCCGGACCTTGCGCTACTCCTCTCCTTCGTGCGTAGTTGGAATTCGAATGCGAAAACCAGCGATGTTGCCCAACGAGTACTTCATGCAACCCTCAAACTCCGGTCTGCTGATGACATTTTACGAGTTTTTGAGGACGAATTCGCTGCTAAATCATTTGCTAATGCTAAGGACGTGGCTTCCGCCACTGGAAAAACGGGAATAACAGCCATCAAAGAGCTTGTTGAAGCGATCATTCCGTACACAGAACGGCATCTAAGTAGAGTGGATCAACTACTGCAGGAAAGCTATGTCATCGACTATATACTCGGGGAGATGGATGATGGCATGTTTGATGCCAGTGATGGAGACTATGGTATGGCTGCGGAGGCCTATTGATTGATTATTCGACTACTACCCAAGGAAATCGCTCCCATCCGACAACCTTGGGCTCCGTTGCATAATAAAACATATTCTCCATTCCTTATATTATCCCTAATAATTATATCATCTTGATCCTCCTCGATGAGGCCCTGGTCTAATAGGAATCCCCGGAAGACACCGGGAAGACATCCATACTTGGCGTTGGGTGTTACCCAACGTCCACCACGGTAAAATGCGACGTTGTAGATGTCGGATTCCATAATATGGTCCTCCCGGTCGATTAATAGTGCCTCAAAGTACGGACCCTGAGGTGTGAGAAGGCCTGGAATGCCACTTCGAACACGGGCCTGGTCATAGTGGGCACGTTTTGTCGTTTTAGTTCTCGTGAACAACGATGGTTCAGTCGATGCTGGATCGAGTCGGACTTCAATCAGGTTGTTGAGAGTAGTTGTCGGCGGTTCTCCTTTTGCCAGTAAGCTTGGATCAGCGGAAAGTGGAGGCACAGGTACGCAAGTTGTCTGAAAGGTACCTTCGTGGTCGATCGCAATTCGCATCTATCAGGAGGAATTGAGCCTTGATCCAATGTAAGAAACTGGCAACATCTTGCCCGAAGAGCTATTGGATCAGTGTTGTTTGACATTTTGTATGATTGAACTGCTTCGTCGAGAAGAAGTTTAAATTTCTCGTAGTCCTCCAAGACTTTCAGGACTCTGGTCCACTCATGGTCCCAAGCCGCGCTCACAAGGCGCTGGTAATGGTTTGCACGAAGGAAAAAGGGGCAGGGCTTGTCCTGATCATTGTTCCACGAAAACTTGACCAGACCTTCGTCATATCTCGTAGTAGTGAAGAGAAGATATTCTGGCATGGTTAATTCTGAAAGGTTGTTCAAAATCAGTATTGCGGATCAACTGTATGGCGTCATCATGTTACACAATGTTACCATCACAATTTTAATCCTGCTCATGGCTCGATTTATGAGCAGTTTGATTTCCAAGCATCCAATCTCTTGCACTGTGATCAGGCAGATGCTCTGCAAGAGGTTGATCAGTCATTGATGCCGGCTACTGTTTTTTTGTTAATCATTGCCTACCATTGAACTACAATACTACAATGTGTAGGACAACTTGAACACAGTCCCTGTTGGGATGTCAAGCGTTACACTAAAAACAGGTAATGTTTCATATATTGATATTGGTAGCTACATTACATGATGAAGATACAGGTATATAAGTAGTGTAGTTACTTTGTGTTCACTATCTGTTTGTACCCTGTACCGTAACTTCCCCCGTTCGTATTTCAACAGTCCCGTCCCTGCAAAGTGTGACTAGAATTACTTGTACTATCACTCACTCAACCTGCTGTTCACTTCAGTGGGGCCCATCAGGGTATGACCAAGGGTAAGGATAGCCAACGGTCTACCCTCAACTCTACCTTTGACACAATAGGAAGGGTTAGAATTTATCCCTGGGGTAGAGCACACCTTCAAGGGCAGAGTTTTTATGGTAGAAACATTAAAGATGATGCATTTTTTTGATTGTATCATATTTTATAGTGATTAACTGCTAGATTATGGATATAAGAACTCAGCCAATTTCCAGCAAGGTCTGTTTTTCCATCCCTTGACACACCTTCAATATAGGACAGTCAGTTCTAATGAAGTCAGAAAAACAACTCCGGGAAAAGCGCATAATGCACCATCAATTCAATTCATCGCCTCCTCTGAAACTCTCAGGCGCTACCGTATGCATAACAGCATTAGAATAAAATTTGGTACTAGACGTCGGGATATGTTTCATTAACTTGATCCTCTCTGATGGAGGGTAGACATAGCTGTGGGTACGGGTAGTAATTAAAATACCCGAGGGTCGCCCCTGGTGTAGCCAATGGTATATAATGTATCTCACTCACCGCGTCCTGTTTGCTTATTGCGGTACACAAATACAGGACTGGCACGTGACTGTGGGTGACTCCACAGCGCCGATATTTATGACGCGCAGTGACTTGCAGGCACTTCCCACTCTGCACCATCATTGTTCGCGGAGAACCAACCAGTCCCAATGTTCACCGTCAAAGCCACATACAGGGGTGAGACGCGCAAGCTTTCCTTCTCGCCGGATATCTTCCCGTCTTTTGAACAGCTGTACAGTCAAGTAAGCGACGACTTTGTTTATCAAGTATGTTCTGACGTTGGGTTAGCTTTACCGTATCTTTTCTATCAATCATCATTTTTATCTTTCCAAGCTACTTTTTTCTCCCAATGCAACGCAGGGTGGTCGGATTCTTATTGGAAGGGAAGTCCGTAAGCGGGAAGACTACGACAAGAGCATTCGAGCCTATAAAGATCGAAGGTGGCCACAGGGTCTGTTGAGGTTTTCCCTCTACGATGAAATTTCGCACAGTTCGGCGAACAGGAATACCTTGTCTTCGTTGACTAGTCCTCCAGTGTCGATAGTTCCACCGACATCTCGTATTATTTCTTCTTCCCCTATTCTTTATCCATGTCCTTCTACATCAAGCGCAATGGATGTCGATAAAGGCACCGAAGAGTCTGCTGGGAATATTGCATCCCCTCCATCGTGCTGTTCCGTCCAGTCTACGAAGGCTGATATTGAGCGACTCATTACGGACTTCAAGGAGGACTTGGACCATATCCTCAAGGCCAGCTTTGTCTGGCAAGAAACCAGTTCACCATCGCCTGCACTCTCTATAGTTCCGCTGTCTGCTCCCTCGACTTCGACGCTGGATGCCTGTGGTGTCCAACATAATTCTCCAGTTTTGTGTTCGATTTGTGCGCAGCAGGTATCTTCATGGAACATTTGTGACCGTTGTTATCTAGTGGAGGTACGCCAATAGTAGTTCGTAATCCACTGCAGCTCAACACTTTATTATAGTGCAATAACTGTTCAGGCAAGACAAATCCTTTCTGTTTTGGAAGTACGGCCAATCATCAATGGGATCATCGTTCAACAAGTTCCTTCCCTTTGTGTTATGTAGGACAAGAGTCCGCCCGACTGCCTTGTACGGATTTTGTGCCTTGGTCGATGCCCACAGCTATTCCGTCGTACCCTGATGGAAACAACGCTACCCCAGTTGCCCGTCGATCTGTACCAGCTGCTCCCATTGCTTCTTCCAGCACTTGGCCTGTGATCCATCATGGTGTTACTTGTGACAGCTGTAGAAATACCATCGAAGGGATTCGTCATAATTGTCTTGAATGCCCAGGTCAGTATCTTTCATATGCCCGGGGAAACCAACACTTACAGTTGTTAGACTATGATCTTTGCACTATATGTATCACTTCTGGTGGGGCTGAGAGGCACAATCCGTTCCATGAGTTTCTCGAATTATCAACACCAGTTGATGTCTACAGAGAGAGTGATCGTGAAATCAGTGAGCGAGGAGGAGATGCGGCGGCTATTTCTTCTGAAAGCATTACCCATCAAGCAATTTGTGATCTGTGCGATTCGCAAATTCGGGGGGATCGTTATGTGAGTTGCTTTGAGTATCTTACATGTATCTGACATTGTGTTTGTGGCAGAAATGTGTGCATTGTCCTGATTTTGATACATGCTCGAGCTGCTTTAGGTAACGCCTACTCGCTATGGTTTCCACGTGACTCAGGAATTTTCAGCATTACGGAAATTCAACATCCCAAGCATAATTTTGTCAGACTAGGGCGCTCAGAAGACTACATTGTAAGGTAATCTATTTTTCTCATTTCTGTTTGGGCTCATATCCAAATAGAGACGCGACGACCACGTTGCCTCTTCCCATTTTGCGACGTGCAATAGTGAGTGATCCAGCTCTTGTCAATCTTCACCTACTCATTTTTCTAGTTTGCACGAAACGCATACATGGTGTCCGCTACAAGTGTATGCACACCGATTGCCCAGACTTTGACCTCTGCAGCGTGTGCGAAAGCCACCCAATTGCTTTACATCCCAACAATCACCCATTGTTGAAGTTGAAGACGCCTGAGAGTGTTATTCCCCAAGTCAGTCATTATAAGCATTCTGCTCCCGTTGTCGCCGCCAGCAGAAGTCGTGAATCTATGTCCACTGAGAACACCCCTCGTTCCCCTGATCAGCTTGCCAGTGAATCATTTATTTGGGGATTCAGGCATGGACCATCTGAGTTGGAAAACC